>Ga0192245_10060_pt1 | contig 49729 bp, 47 predicted proteins | sample Koala_Koa27_M3_FD_131238 | JGI IMG/M metagenome (GOLD analysis project Ga0192245, IMG submission 131238) | Enriched cells from koala feces incubated with labeled cellulose particles, San Francisco Zoo, California, United States - Koala_Koa2-7_M3 ...
CTTTGCCCGCAGCAAGTCCGTCCGCCTTGAGAACATATGGGGCGGTTATAGTCTCTATGAAATCATAGCCCTCTTCAATATTATCTTTCGTAAAAGTTTTATATTGCGCAGTAGGAATCCCGTGTTTTATCATGAAATTTTTAGCAAAATCCTTGCTTCCTTCCAACTTGGCTCCCAATGCAGAAGGTCCGATAACCGGAATATTTTTTATGTCGTTATCGCTGACAAAATAATCGTAAATACCCTTAACCAGCGGGTCCTCAGGTCCGACTACCACGAGATTTATGTTATTGGATATTACGAACTGCTTAACAATTGCAAAGTCGGTGGGATTCATATCCACATTTATCCCGCAACTTTTCGTTCCCGCGTTTCCGGGAGCTATGAACAATTTAGCGACACGTTTGCTTTGGGCGATCTTCCACGCAAAAGCATTTTCTCTACCGCCGGAACCCAGCAACAAAACGTTTACCGATTTAGGAAATTTCATTATTACATTCTATTTGAAAAGACCCATAAAATTATTAATTTTTGATTAAAGGACAAATAAACCGTCTTACTTTATTACCCGAATAAAAAGTTACGTCATTCACCCTGCCTGAGCGGCTTGTCTACAAACGGCTTCAAGATATCGTTTAGTTTCTCGTGTTCGACAAGAAATCCGTCATGACCGAAATCCGATGTTATTATATATATCTCCGAATCCGGAATATGTCTGTAAAGGAATATCTGCTCACACACAGGCAGAATTATATCCGAAGAGATCCCGATTACAACAGTCCGTGCTTTTATCATGCCTAATGCAGTCTCCACACCACCGCGGAACCTGCCCACATTATGGGAATCGAACGCCTGCGACAATCTGTAATATGAATAAGCATTGAATCTGCGGCACAATTTATCTCCCTGATACTGTTGGTATGTAGCGGCACGGAAACCGGTGAGTTTGTAAAGATTATCGTTCTCCTGCTGGGTTTCGTTATAAGCCATGCTTCCCCGGTAGCTCAACAGACCTATGGACCTCGATACACGCATTCCTTTTTTTCCCGCCTCCGGATCATTCTGTCCGTAAGAAGGATCGACTTCAATAGCCATTCTCTGCGATTCATTCAACGCTATAGTCCATGGTTGACTTTTAGCCGAAGTGGCTATCAGAACGAGCCTCTGCATAAAATCCGGCTGCATTATAGCCCATTCCATCGCCTGAAACCCTCCGATAGAACTTCCTATCATCGCACGGACACTCTTTATGCCCAATTCTTCCGCCAGAAGAATATGCGCCCTCACCATATCCCTTATAGTTATGAAAGGGAAGGATTCGTAGTACGGCTCCCCTGTCTTCGGATTGATGTCGAGAGGCCCTGTAGTACCGTAATGCGACCCTATTATATTCGCAGAGATAGTAAAATATTTACCAGGATCGAGAAATTTTTTCGCTTCGACCGTATTTGGCCACCAATCGGCTACTTCGGAATTTGCCGTAAGGGCATGACAGACCCATATCACATTATTCTTGCCGGGCTTCAACCGGCCGAACGTATGATACGCGATGGTGAGATCGGTTATTACCTCCCCGTTCTCCAGCGTAAACGGTTTATCGTATTTAAAATATTTAACTACCATACCGTATTATGAACCAACAAATAAACGAAAAAAATGTATAAAATAAAAACCACGCCTTTATTCAAACTATATTATATCGTAGCACAGAATATTTCAGGAATGTTTTCGTTTATAATATCATCCGGATCATACGGGAAAAATGCGGGTTATTGAAATTTAAAAAAATACAATATTTTTGTAACCCGTACGTTAAAAGACAAAAATCAAAAATAATATGAACGAAGCAGTAAATATCAAGGAACTTAATGAACGTATCGAAAGAGAGAGTTCATTCGTGGACCTTCTTAACATTGAAATGGGCAAGGTCATTATCGGACAAAGGCATCTTGTGGACTCCCTCCTTATCGGGTTGCTGTCGAACGGACATATTTTGTTGGAAGGTGTTCCCGGACTGGCTAAAACCCTTGCCATTACAACTTTGGCACAGGCGGTCGACGCTAAATTCAGCCGCATCCAGTTCACTCCGGATCTCTTACCTGCCGACCTTATAGGTACTTTAATATATAGCCAGAAAAACGAAGAATTCGCAGTCCGCAAAGGACCGGTTTTCGCCAATTTCGTACTGGCGGACGAGATTAACCGTTCACCGGCAAAGGTACAGAGTGCATTGCTTGAATCCATGCAGGAGAGACAGGTAACCATCGGGGATAATACGTACAAACTTCCCGAACCGTTCCTCGTCCTTGCAACCCAGAACCCTCTGGAACAGGAAGGAACATACCCGCTTCCTGAAGCACAAGTGGATCGTTTCATGCTCAAAGCCAAAATCGGTTATCCGTCGAAGAACGAAGAGATCAACATCATGCGGATGAACCTTCAGGGCGAATTCCCAAAGGCGAATAAGATCATTACTCCAGAAGATATCCTCAAGGCGCGCCAAACAGTAAGCGAAGTATACATGGATGAAAAAATAGAAAAATACATAATAGATATAATTTTCGCCACACGCCAGCCGGAAGAATACAATCTCGACTCTCTTAGACATTTTATAAGCTACGGCGGTTCGCCGCGTTCCACGATAAGTCTTGCCAAAGCGGCGAAGAGCTATGCCTTCATAAAAAGAAGGGGGTACGTGGTTCCGGAAGATGTCCGCGCGGTTTGCCACGATGTCCTGAGGCACAGGATCGGTATAACTTACGAAGCGGAAGCAGAGAACATAACTTCCGAAGAGATTATTACTGAAATACTTAACAGCGTGGAAGTACCTTAATCACCGGGATTATGGAGGGAAACAGCAGCGATATTCTAAAACAGGTTCGTAAAATCGAAATAAAGACCCGCGGTCTCAGCAATGAAATATTTGCAGGTAAGTACCACACGTCCTTTAAAGGTCGCGGTATGGCGTTCAGCGAAGTACGTGAATACCGCATAGGCGACGACGTGAGGGATATAGACTGGAACGTTACCGCCCGCAGCCGTACGCCCCATATAAAAACTTATGAAGAGGAACGCGAACTTACACTGATGCTTTTGATCGATGTAAGCGGTTCGCGGCTGTTCGGAACTGCGGATAAAACAAAGAAAAATCTTATCACCGAACTTGCAGCAGTACTTGCATTTTCCGCAGCATCGAACAACGATATGATCGGATGTATATTCTTCAGCGACAAGGTAGAAAAATTCATTCCTCCCAAAAAAGGGAAGAAACATATATTGCTTATAATCCGCGAACTTATCGAATTCGTTCCGCAAAGCAACGGTACGAATATCTCCGAGGCCCTGCGTTACTTTACGAATATAATAAAGAAGCACTGTACCGCATTTCTTATTTCAGATTTTATGGATACTGGCAAGGATGGCAAAGCTAATTTTTCAGATGCGCTGTCGATCGCTTCAGGCAAACACGACATCATAGGAATAAGAGTTTACGACCAGCGTGAAAAAGAGATTCCCGATGTCGGAATCATCGAATTCACCGATGCGGAATCAGGTGAGAAAGTGTGGTTCGACTCATCGTCCAAACGTGCCCGTACGATTTACAGTCGGAATTGGGAAAAATACGAGGAAGCCGTAAATACGGTTCTTAAAAAATCCCGTGTCGACAATATACCTATTTCGACGGATGACGATTACGTAGCACAGTTAATAAAACTTTTTTCATGCAGATAGTTATGAAATACTCAGGTTTCAGATTTGTTTTCATAGTAATAGTATGCGGTCTTCTCGGACTGTCCGTCTTCGCCCAGAACGAACCACCTGAGATAAAAGCAAGCATAACTCCCGATACATTAATGATCGGCGACAGGTTTACGCTGGATATCGAAATCGAGAAAGATGTGGTCCAGCTCGTGGAATTCCCCTATTTCAACGAAGAGAAGATGGACCGTTCGCTGTCCCTTATAGATGAAGGGCCTGTAGATACCGTAAAACTCAGCGAGCGGAAGGTACTGCTTAAAAAGAAATATACCCTGGCCGTATTCGATGAAGGACGGTATTCGCTCGGGAACCTTCCGATATTATACATCGACAAAAATATAACGGATACACTCTACACTACGGATTCACTTCATATAATAGTGGATACGTACGTTATAGACCTTGAAAACCAGGAGATATACGAGATCAAAGATCCCAAAAAAGCTCCGCTCCTATTCTCGGAAATATCCGGTTATTTATTGATGGGACTTCTGGCGGCACAAATAATATTCGCATTATTTTATATTCTGGTGCGCACTTTAAGAACCAGGGAGAGCAAGCCATTAGCTCCTCTTAAGCCTGCCATTCCGGCGCATATCCTCGCCATACGCGAACTTGAACGCTTAGGAGAAGAAAAATTATGGCAGAACAATAGGCATAAGATGTATTACACGCGTCTTACGGATATCGTAAGGGAATACATCGAGAACCGCTACGGAATAAATGCAATGGAGATGACCTCCGATGAGATCACCGAAGCACTTGAGGAATTTAAACTGAACCAACGTACATCGACACAGCTACGAAGGCTTCTTTCGACGTCGGATTATGTAAAATTCGCAAAATATATTCCGAGTGTCGAAGATAACGAAATGTCGTTCAACGACGCTTATTATTTCGTTGACGACACGAAAGAAATATTGTTGAAAAAGGAAAAAGAAAAAGATGAACAGGATTAACCGATACATACAAACCCTAAGACTACCGGTTCTGTTGCTGTTCCTTTTAGGGATGACCGCGGGCGTTTCCGCGCAACAGCATCCCGAAAGAAAAATGATCCGTTCCGGTAATAAAAATTTCAATAAAGGGAGCTATGAAGAAGCCGAACTCGACTATCTTAAGGCGCGCCATGCTAATCCGGGATACTACGAAGCTGCCTTCAATCTCTTCGATAATTATTATATGCAGGGACGCTACGAAGATGCCGAAAGAGGATTTGAAGAGATATCCGAGAGTATGTACTTTATGGATGAGAAGGAACTTTCAGAAATATACTTCAATAAAGGTAATTCGCTGTTCAGACAGGAAAAATACGAAGAGGCGCTCGAAGCGTTCAGAAGCGCGATGAGATATGATCCTGACGACGAGGAAGCTAAATTCAATTACGCATACACAAAAAAAATGCTGGAAGACGACAATCAGGATGATAACCAAGACGATGAAAACGACGACGACTCCGACGGAGAGGGCGACGACCAGCAGGATAACAGCGACGGAAATAATGACGATAATAACAACGATCAAGATAATTCCGACAACGACAATAACGACCAGAACCGCGACAATGATCAGCAGGAACAGCCGCAAAGCGGAATGAACCGTGACGATGCTGAACAAATGCTCGAAGCCATCCAGAACAGCGAGGATAATACTAGTGAAAAAATGGATGCAGAAGAACAGCCTGCCGCGGCGCTAAGCGGAAAAAATTGGTAAGATATTTATATTAGAAGATATAGATATGATTGAAAGATTTGCAAATCCCGGCTATTTATGGTTCCTGTTTATTCTGGTGCCGATGATTGGGTATTACATATACAGAACGCTGCAAGGCGGGGTTACGGTGCGGATTTCCGACACCAAAGGATTAATGAAGGTCCCTAAATCCGTTAAATACTACTTGCGACATCTGCCGTTCATTTTAAGGTGTGCGGCGGTAGCACTCCTGATTGTGGCGCTTGCCCGTCCGCAGAGTGCGGAAACGAATCAGACTTCCACTACGGAAGGTATCGATATAATACTCTCCATCGATATTTCAGGAAGTATGCTTGCGCGCGACTTCAAACCGAACCGAATGGTAGCGGCGAAAGAAGTAGCTAAAGACTTTATTCTCGACCGGCCCAACGACCGGATCGGACTGGTAATATTTGCCGGAGAAAGTTTCACCCAAAGCCCGCTTACCACGGATAAGGCCACATTGATAAATCTGCTCAATAAAGTAGAAGCAGGTATGATTGAAGACGGTACCGCCATCGGAACCGGCCTTGCCACAGCGATCAACCGCCTGCGCGAAAGCGATGCAAAGAGCAAGGTTATAATCCTGCTTACGGACGGTGTGAACAATATGGGGCAGATAGCTCCGCTCACAGCCGCAGAGATCGCGCAGATGATGGACATTAAAGTTTACACGATAGGCGTGGGCACCATTGGCACAGCACCCTATCCTGCGTTCGATATGTGGGGAAATATCACATACCAGCAGGCACCTGTAGAGATCGATGAAGAGGTACTTATACAGATAGCCGGTATGACTGGCGGGCAATATTTCAGGGCCACGGACAATAACAAACTCGAAGAGATATATGATATTATAAATCAACTGGAGACTACAAAAATCGAAGTCGATAACTTCACCCTATACAAAGAGAGATTTATGATCTTCGCTTTGACAGCTTTGATAATATTGATACTGGAGATCTTGATTCGTTACTTCTATCTTAAAAAATTACCACAATAATGTTAAGATTCGGAACACCGGAATATTTATATCTGTTATTTCTGCTGCCGGTTTTAGCAGTAGGGTATATATTTTATCTTTATAACCGTAATAAGCGCCTGAAAGAATTCGGCAGCGATATCACGGTCAGACAACTTATACCTTTATTTTCGCCAAAGAGAGAGATCTGGAAGTTTGTCTTGATACTTCTCGGTGTTTTGTCGATAATATTCAGTCTCGCTCGACCTCAACTGGTATCCAAATTGCGGGAGGTCAACCGTACAGGCCTGGAGATTATGATCGCCGTGGACGTATCAAACAGTATGCTCGCACAGGATTTCGAACCTACCCGCCTCGAACTGACAAAATTCGCCATCGACCGTCTTCTCGAACAGCTTAAGGAAGACAGGCTTGGTGTGATAGTTTTCGCCGGAGATGCTTATGTTCAGCTGCCCATAACGTCCGATTATCTCGCAGCTCGTGCATTCGTTAAACAATTATCCACTACTATGGTTTCCCGGCAGGGAACGGCAATGGGTGCGGCCATAGACCTCGCCGTAAATTCATTTTCTTCCGGAAGCGAGGGCAGCCGCGTCCTGATAATAATATCCGACGGAGAGAATCATGAAGACGATCCGATAAGATCGGCTCGTAATGCAGTAGAAAAAGGTATTACGATTTATACAATAGGAATCGGAACACCCGAAGGGGCCCCTATATTCCTCGGCAATGATTTTATCCGCGACGAGAACGGCAACATGGTAGTCACCAAATTGGATGAAGCCATCCTCGAGCAGGTGGCCTTCACCACAGGAGGCTCATACGTAAGGGCGACCAACAGCAGTCTGGGACTGAGTGAAATAATCGACCATATAAACGAGATGGAGAAACAGGAGATCCGCGCGATGGTATTCGAAGACTACGACGAACGCTACCAATACGTTCTCGCCTTCGGCATCTTACTACTATTAATAGAATTTCTGATATTGAACAGGAAGAACAGGCTCTTCTCAGGAATCAAAATTTTCGATAAACGTTAAAATAAAAGCACTCTCCACAGGGTGCTTTTTTAATGAAAAAAAATCTCTTTTCGGAAGATGAAGCTTTACTTTAATTTAGAAATAGTTTACGAATAAACTAAATTTGCCTGTCCAATATTTAAAATATGAGTATTATAGAAAAGCCCGACGATCAGCTTGGCTTCCTGTTAATGCAGGTCTCGCTTCTTAAACAGCGTTTTACCAATTCCGTATTAAGAATTTACGACATTACCTATATCCAGTTCGTTATTCTTGCCGGAATACTCGAACTCGGGGAGTCCGGTAAGCTGGTCACACAACAGACGATCTCTTTAGAGAGACTCCTTGATAAAGCAATGGTCTCCAACGTAGTCAAAACTTTGATTGCGAAAAATCTGATAACCAGGGATACCCATCCAAGCGACAACCGTGCCTACACCCTCGGGCTTACGGCGGAAGGTCAAAAACTCGTCGTAAAATGTAAAACCGAAGCGAAAAAAATAGATAAGATGTTTTTTTCATCCATAGATGAGGATCACTTCCGGGAAACATTAAAAACACTGCAGACCAATAATACAAATTAAATGAAAACAAATAACGGTCGTCCTGCCTTATGGACAAAAGATTTTATTCTGGCATTCTTATCGAATCTGTTGATGTTTTTTTCGTTTTATATGCTGATCCCTGTTCTTCCTTTTTATGTGATCGGAAATCTGGGAACATCGGAAACGATAGCAGGGGTAGTCATAGCCTTATATACAATCTCCGCATTGGTAATACGTCCATTTTCAGGATACCTTGTGGATAAATTCAGCCGTAAACCGCTCTACTTACTTTGCTACGGTTGTTTCTGTGCAGCATTCGCAGGTTACGCTGTAGCCGCATCATTGATGCTGTTCATTCTTATTCGGATCTTTCACGGGTTCGGATTCGGAATAAGCACCGTAAGCGGAAGCACGGTCGCCGTGGACATTATGCCGTCGGAGAGGCGCGGGGAAGGGATCGGGTATTACGGTATGGCGGCGAGCCTCGCAATGGCCACGGGACCTTTCATCGGACTTTGGATGTTCGGACAATACGATTTTATGGTTATTTTTATGGCATCGTTCATAGCCAGCCTTGTAGGTTTCATATGTATACTTTTCATAACCCCTATTAAGAAGCCTGTCGTCCATGACTCCGAAAAACCAAAAATGTCCCTCGACAGATTCATCCTTGTAAACGCCCTTCCGTGCGTAATTTTGTTGTTATTCCAAGGGTTCGGTTACGGTGCCGTATCCAACTTCATAGGGTTGTACAGCGAAGAAGCCGGAATGTCCGGACACGCAGGATTGTTCTTTCTCGTATTCGCTATCGGAATAGTCTGCGCACGTCTTCTGACTGCGAAGTCGATTAACAACGGGCGGGTCGTAAAAGTAATTTTTATAGGCAGCGTTCTATTGATCGTATCTTTTATACTATTCACAGTTGACACAATGAATATATTCCTGTTCTATTCCATAGCCCTGATTTCCGGAGCAGGCTACGGACATATAAATCCTGCGTTCCAGAGTATGTACATAAATATGGGTGGGGGGGACACAATCAAAGAGGCACGGCAAACGCCACATACTTCACGTTCTGGGATATTGGAATCGGGGTCGGAACTGCGGCGGGAGGATTCTTTATCGAAAAATTCGATTTTCACCTGCTTTTCATGATTTGTGTGGCTCTCAACATATTAGGCACGATTTATTTCGGACTCGTGTCAGCACCTTACTATAAAAGCCACAAAATTACGCGGTAGCTATCCTGCTCTTACTTTTCGATAAACGGTAGTTCTGAGGAGACTCGCCTGTATACCGTTTAAAGAAACGTCCTAAATAAGACTGGTCGGGGAAATTCATCGTTTCCGCGATCTTTTGTACAGGAATATTAGTAGTTTCCAGTAAGATTTTAATTTCAAGAATGACCATCCTGTCGATAATTCTTTTCGCGGACTCGTTGGATGTAGTTTGTGTACAGACGGCGGATAGATATCTGGGGCTTATACAAAGTTTATCGGAATAAAATTCCACATCGCGTTTTGTTTTACAATGAGTTTTAACCAACGCCATAAATTCACGGAACAGTTCGTCCTGTCTTTTGGTTTTAGGATTGCCTTTTACAAAGAACTGGCTCATTTTTTTATAACAATACCAGAAAAAACACTGCATCTGATTTTTTATCATAGAATATCCGATCTCAGTATACCAGTCCGTATCCATCAATGTAAGCAGTTCCGCCCATTTGTTCATAAAGATCACATTGTCCTCGTCCAGGACCATTACAGGATGTTCTTTTACAAATCGGAAAAATTCCATAGGAAGGTTAAATACCGCCTCGCTGAACAGATTCTTCGATAAATAAAAGAAAGTAAACCGCGCATCCTCGGAAACATTGTTGACGGCAAGTCTGGATTCGGGAAATAATATACTGATACTACCCTTCCTTATCCTGCAATCAAGTATATCTATACTCAGTTCCGCCGAACCTTCATGACAGAAAACGATCGCACTTCCTGCCATCTTTTTCGGACGGGAATTGAATGAAGCCATGTCCGTATTTTCCATCATAAACGGTTCCCTAAGAACAACTTTACCGTGCCTTTCCATAATAATTAATCCGATTTTCAACCACGAAATTAACTCTGTTTTAACAAAAGACAAAGAATCGTTCCAAAAATGAACAATCAAAACTACCTTCTGAAAATGAATAACGGATTTTTGTGCAGTACTTTTGCCACGTTAAAAACATATAATAAAAGATGAGAGCAAAGTTAATTGTATTTTTAGTTGGTTTAGTTGTTTTATGCGGTTGCTCGGGCAGCACACCGGCAACCAACATGGTCAGACAGTACGAGGTCATCGAGATCAAGCCGTCGGACATCAGTCTGCAATCTTCTTACCCTGCGTCTATAAACGGCAGACAGGATATCGACATTTATCCGAAAATAACGGGATTTATTGAAAAAGTCTGCTTCAATGAAGGAGAGCAGGTGAAAAAAGGACAGACCCTTTTCATCATCGAACAAGTACAGTATCAAGCTGCGCTTCAAACGGCACAGGCTAATGTGGAAGCTGCCAAAGCTGGGGTCGCAACAGCACAACTCTCGTATGACAGCAAGAAGGTACTTTTCAACCGTGAAGTAGTTTCACAGTTCGAACTCTCCATGGCAGAGAACCAACTTCTTACTGCAAAGGCACAACTCTCGCAGGCAGAGGCACAGGAGACAGACGCCAAAAACAATCTTTCATACACGCTTGTGAAGAGTCCGGCTAACGGCATTGCAGGAACGATACCCTTCCGTGAAGGAACACTGGTAAGTCCAACCATGCCCAAAGCTCTAACTACCGTGTCGGATAATTCGTCAATGTACGTCTATTTTTCTATGGCCGAGAGCCAGCTTCTAAATCTACTCCGAGATTACGGAACTACAGCCAGAGCACTCGAAGAGATGCCGGACATAAGTCTCAGATTGACCGACGGAGATATGTATACCCATACGGGACGTATTGAAACTATAAGCGGTGTAATAGACCAGTCGACCGGTTCGGTCTCCCTCCGCGCTGTTTTCCCGAACACGGAAGGACTTTTACGGAGCGGTGGTTCCGGGAATATTATCATGCCGTTTCAGTATGAAAATGCTATAGTCATTCCGCAAAACATCACTATAGAAATACAGGATAAGAATTACGTATACAAAGTAATAGACGGTGTAGCTACACAGGTACCGATAACCGTATCCAAAAATTCCAACGGTGTAGATTACATAGTGGAATCAGGCCTTTCATACGGCGACATTATTATCAGCGAAGGTGTCGGAATGTTAAGAAACGGTACACCTGTCGAAATAAAAAAATAAGGAGAAATAGACAATGAATCTTAAGTTTTTTATAGACAGGCCAATATTTTCGGCTGTGATCTCCATTGCCATCGTGGTACTCGGGGTCATAGGGCTGTTTACACTCCCCATCGAACAATATCCGGACATCGCACCTCCGACCATCACCGTTACCACCCAATATACAGGTGCGAGTGCGGCAACGCTTCAAAACAGCGTTATAGCACCTCTGGAGGAAGCGATCAACGGTGTCGAAAACATGACATACATGACCTCGTCGGCAACCAACTCTGGACAGGTAACTATCAGTGTATACTTCAAACAGGATACCGATCCCGATATGGCGGCGGTAAACGTTCAGAACCGTGTCTCCACAGCGACAGGATCCCTGCCTGCCGATGTAACGAGAATCGGTGTTACGACAGCAAAACGCCAGAACAGTATACTTAAAATATTTTCCCTGTACAGCCCTGACAAAATATACGACAACAACTTCCTGAGCAACTATATTATGATCAATATAGAACCCAGGATGATGAGAATCACCGGTGTCGGCGAGATGCGGACACTCGGTTCGGACTATAGTATGCGTATCTGGATGAAACCGGATATCATGGCTCAATACGGGATGATTCCATCCGACATAACATATGCACTCGCTGAACAGAATATAGAGTCCGCAACAGGATCGTTCGGGGAAAATTACGAACAGACGTTCCAATACAGTATGGTTTACCGGGGACGTCTCGCTACTCCGGAAGAATTCGAGGAAATAGTGATCCGATCCTTACCGAACGGAGAAGTTCTCCGCCTCAAAGATGTTGCAGACGTAGAATTGGGACAACAGTCATACGCATTCGAAGGGACTACGGACGGCAAACCGGGTGTAACCTGTATTGTTTTCCAGACAGCAGGAACAAATGCGACAGCGGTGATCAATGAAATAGATAAAATGCTTGCGGAGATCGAAACGGAACTTCCTCCCGGAGTTGAAATAGTCGAATTGAGAGATGCCAACGAATTTCTCTTCGCTTCTTTCTGGGAAGTAGGTAAATCACTTCTTCTGGCGATAATTCTCGTGGTGATCGTCGTTTACCTGTTCCTGCAGGATGTACGGGCGACAATTATTCCGACACTATCCATAATCGTATCGCTTATTGGCACATTTGCCTTCATGGCTGTGGCAGGATTCAGCTTAAATCTTCTTACCCTGTTCGCACTCGTGTTGGCCATCGGTACGGTAGTGGATAATGCCATTATCGTAGTGGAAGCGGTACAGGCACGTTTTGAGGTAGGATATAAATCCTCTTACATGGCTACTCATGATGCCATGAAGGGTATTACTCCGGCAATCGTATCTTCTACTATCGTGTTTATGTCGGTATTTATACCGGTATCCATGATGGGAGGCACCTCTGGTAAATTCTACACACAGTTCGGTATTACGATGGCAGTAGCGGTAGGTTTGTCAGCTCTCAACGCCTTAACCCTATCTCCTGCGCTCTGCGCCATATTGATGAAACCTTATATCACCGAAGACGGCAAAGAGATCAAAAATTTCTCAGCACGCTTCCGCAAGGTATTTAATACTTCATTCAACGCACTGGTAAAAAGATACCAGCATGCAGCACTCGTTTTCATTAAACGTCCATGGCTGACGTGGGCGATCATAATAGGCTGTTTCGCCGCATTGATTTTATTGATGAACAATACTAAGACAGGGCTCGTACCTCAGGAGGACCAGGGATTTATATTCATGGATATTACTACCGCACCAGGAAACACGATCCACCAGACTAATCTTATAATCGACCAGATAGAGGAACGTCTCAAGGATATCCCACAAGTCGCACATTATTCCAAAGTGGCCGGATTCGGACTTACATCGGGAATGGGTAATTCTTATGGATTGTTCACTATAAAACTGAAACCATGGGATGAACGGAAGAATAAAGAAGACTACGTAGACGAGATAATAAAAGACATATACAGACGTACTGCGGATGTAAAAGATGCGAGCGTATTTGCGATGGCACCGCCGATGATCATGGGTTACGGAACAAGCAACGGATTCGAAATGTATGTTCAGGATCGCCTCGGAAGGGATATCCTTGATCTTTACGGATATACACAGGCATTTATCGGAGCGCTGAATCAACGCCCGGAGATCGGAGCGGCATTTTCTTCGTTCAATCCTAATTATCCGCAATGGAAGGTGGAAGTCGACGCTGCTAAGGCTAAACGTGCAGGAATCTCTCCGGCGGACATTCTCAGTACCCTTTCGGGATACTACGGCGGACAATACGTATCTGACATTAACAGGTTCTCGAAAATCTACTATGTAATGATACAGGCGGATCCTAAATACCGCCTCGATACCGAATCGCTCGATAAAGTATTCGTACGCGGCGGGAACGGGGATATGGCACCTCTTAGCCAGTTCGTGACACTCACCAGAACTTACGGTTCCGAGTCTCTCAGTCGTTTCAACATGTACCAGGCTATTGCTGTGAATGGTGTTGCAGCTGACGGATACAGCTCCGGTGATGCGATCCGCGCAATAGCGGAAGTCGCTGCGGAAACTCTTCCTCAGGGATATGGTTATGAATTCGGCGGTATAACGCGTGAAGAGAGCGATAGTTCGAATACGACTATAATTATCTTCGGTATATGTACACTAATGATATATCTTATTCTAAGCGCGATGTACGAGAGTTTCCTTATTCCGTTAGCGGTAATTATTTCAGTTCCCTGCGGACTTATGGGCAGCTTCCTGTTCGCGAAAATTATGGGACTCGATAATGATATTTATCTTCAGACAGGGCTTATAATGCTTATCGGCTTACTTGCCAAAACAGCGATCCTTCTCATTGAATATGCTTCCGAGAGACGTAAGAGCGGTATGAGCCTCGCACAATCTGCGGTATCGGCAGCTAAGGCTCGTCTGCGTCCGATCCTGATGACGGCTCTTACGATGATATTCGGTATGATTCCTCTGGTATTCTCCAGCGGAGTAGGGGCAAACGGAAACAGTTCCCTGGGAACGGGAGCAGTCGGAGGTATGATAGTAGGCACCCTAGCGTTATTGTTCCTTGTGCCGTCGCTATTCATAATTTTCCAGTTTATAGAGGAAAAATTCAAACCTATGCAGTTCGAGAAATCCAAAGACTGGGCTATACAGGCAGAATTAGAAGAAAACAAAAATTAAGGAGTACTTCAATGAAAAAATTAATCATCATATTAACGGCGGTAATACTGACCGGATGCGGTGTAAGGAAACAATACGTAAGTCCGGATATAAATACTGACGGTCTCTTCGGGATAGAATACGGCTCCCGGGATAGTTTAACCATCGCAAACATGAGCTGGGAAGAATTATTTTCCGATCCGTATCTTAGAACGCTGATAAATCAGGCTCTCGAAAATAATTCGGATATGAACATTGCAAGGCTCCGTATACAGCAGGCGGAGTCCTCACTGAAATCCGCAAAACTCGGATATTATCCCTCATTTAATTTCGCTCCTGATGGTAGCCTGAGCAGTTTCGACAACAGCAAAACTTCAAAAGTTTACAGCATACCGGTGGTAGCAAGTTGGGAACTGGACATTTTCGGACGGATCGATAACTCCAGAAAAAGAAGTCAGGCTGCATACGAGCAAAGTCTGGAATATCAACAGGCTGTACAGTCGAGGCTGGTTGTAACCGTAGCGAATATGTATTATACGCTGCTCATGCTCGACAAACAGTATGAAATATCCAGGAACACCGCACGTAACTGGGAAAAAACCGTCGAACTTATGCGTCACATGAAAGAAGCGGGAATGTTCAATCAGGCGGGTATATCCCAGGCAGAAGCAAATTATTATGCGATCGAAGTATCCTTGTTCGATTTGCAGGAAGGCATCAACCAAGTTGAAAATTCACTTTCGGTACTCCTGTTTCAAACACCGGGAAGAATCGAAAGGGGGGAACTCGATCAGCAGTATTTTCCGGATAATATCTCATACGGTATACCTGTGCAGGTTCTTTCAAACAGGCCGGATGTAAAAAGTGCCGAACTCGATCTCATTCAGGCACATTATTCGACCAATGAAGCAAGGGCCAATCTTTACCCCTCGTTGAGATTGAGCGGAAGCGCGGGATGGACAAACAGTGTAGGTTCGTTCATCGTTAATCCGGGAAAATTGCTGCTGGCAGCTGCGGGATCCCTGACCCAGCCGATATTCAACCAAAGGCTCAATAGGACGCAGCTCGAAATAATGAAAGCACAGCAGGAACAGGCACTGATACAATTCGAGCAAACTGTATTAAATGCAGGAGCAGAAGTCAACGATGCGCTGACTCAAATACAGACATCCCGTGATAAAACAGTTTTCATAGAGAAACAGGTCGCATCACTCGAAGTCGCAGTATCCAGCACCGAATTACTCATGGCTCACGGATCGACCACTTACCTCGAAATTCTTACGGCGCAGCAGGCCCTTCTGGGGGCACAACTGTCGGAAGTAGCTGAAAAATTCAATGAAATCCAGGGAATTGTGAATCTATACCACGCTCTCGGAGGCGGAACGGAACAATAATATTTATGAATTCTAAAGGAAGAGCTGGAAGATTAATTCTTCCAGCTCTTCCTTATTTTAACAAATAACAAAATTATCCTGTTGGTATCATTTTTGGATTTTAATCATAAAAAAGTAAACGACTATGAGCATAATCGAATTTCCCACAGACCGAATCATCGACTCAACGGAAAATAACGAGTTCGCGGAAGGCACAAACGATGAAAACCTCTGGAAGGAAGATATCGTGGATACCCAAATTTCTTCCGATGACCGGATTCCGGACGTAACGAATGAAACTGGTATCGAGGATACTCCGGTATATAACGAAAACGGATATAAGCATGTGAACCACGACCGTTGATTATTTCGACTTCATACTCCGGTTAACTTAAAACACGTTAGCCGGATTTTTCATTTTCTGCTGTCGCTCAACACTTAATAAATACAATATTAATACAATAATTATTAAAAAAAAACACTTTAACTGAAATAGTAATAAAATTGTCCGTTTGAGAAACTGTTAAAAATTGCCGGGATAAATTTTAATAAATAACTTGCGGCAGTTTATTATAGTAATAGGAAAACCTAAACAATTTTACACATGAGAAGAAATTTTTGGTTAATGTTCATTTTGCTCTTTACAATGAGCTTTGCAGTCGTATCGTGTAGCGACGATAAAGACGACGAGATCGACAATCCGACTCCTAACCCAAATCCGGACCCGGATGAAGATGAGCCTACATGGGAAGATCTCATTACGACCTATTCCAGTCAATCGGATAATCTTACTATCGGAGGTGTAACCGCATCAGAAGGTAAAACCATAAAACTTGCGACTTCAGGCAAAGATCAGGTAGTCGATATTACTTTTACAAACCTTATACCGGAGAGGGCTTCGCTTATAATCACAGGAGTAGAACTTACAAAAAACTCGAGCAACAAATTCTCATTCGTTGCAGAAGAAGAAGTATCCGGAACCGAAATCACGGTTACGGGCAGCCTGTCGTTCGACAGTGAAGATAACCCACAGCTTAACATTGTAGTAGTGCGCAATATCGAGTCTGCAATAGTAAACCAGTGGCATCTGAATCCGGCAGGATTGATATCATTCGACGTATACCCTGCTGATAGTGCATTGATGTTCACTACGATTTCAATGGTCATCAACCCTATGATTACTAAAGAAGTCCAGGACGTAGTTATCGATTTTACTAAAAACGGATCAGTCGAGATCGAATGGACGGACATTGAAGGCGTCGAGTCCAACATCTACAAAGCGATCGCAGTTTTAATACCAGGCGGATTCCTTGACGAGACAGTTATCAGGTCATTAGTGAACATCGAATATTTTATCGACGAACAGAACGGAACTGTAACATTAGCTATAGATAAAAGTATTTTGAATCTCCTCGACCAATTCGGTGATCTTTTGGGAGATTTCGATATAGCCTCTATTATCGCATTGATGGATGACCTCGGCGGATATTACGGACTGAGCCTTGATGTAGAGATCGACGGAAACGACGTTAAATTCATCGCGAATACTGAATTAGTAGCGAAAATCCTTCCTATAGTATCGATGCTAATCGCAGACGTTGATATACCGGAAGAATATGAATTCATCATAGAGTACCTTGGTGAACTAGCTGGATGGATCGAAGAAGGCGTATTAATTCAGAGATTAAACATCGAACTCAATTTTGTTGCGGAATAAGCAAACTTTAACTGAATAAAAAAGCGGATTTACATCCGCTTTTTTCGTCTAATTCCGTTGGTCGCATTTCGGACTATTACAATAAATTCATATTTAACGCACAATATCAAGAAGGCATTTGCGTTAAATTGCTTCTTTTTACCGAAATAGTACTAAAATTGTCCGGTTCGGAAACTCGAAAAAATTGCCGGGATAAAATTTAATAGATAACTTGCGGCAGTTTTTTATCCATAAAAAGAAGAAAAAAACCGAAACAATTACAACATGAGAAGAAATTTTTGGTTAATGTTTATTTTGCTCTTTACATTGAGCTTCGGCATAGTATCGTGCAGCAATGACGACGATGACGATATTATTGAAAATCCTGACGACAAAGACAAGGATAAAGATAAAGACGGCGATGAAGACGATGGCGAAGACGGTGAGGGTGATGAAAATGGTGACGGTGACGAAGACGGCGGTGACGGAGAAGAAGAAGAACAAAAATACACCTGGGAAGATTTCGTTACGGCGTACTCGAACCAATATGACAACTTTAAAATCTCGAACGTAATAGCTTCTAACGGTAAAACCGTAGATATTACCGTTGCAGGCGAAGGAATCGTAGATATTCCCTTTAATAATATTGTCCCTGAGAGCGAATCTTTCGAAGTTACGGGAGTTGAACTAGAAGAAGATGAGAATAATAAATTTTCTTTTGTAGCGGTTGAAAGATTTTCAGGATCGGAAGTAACGGTTATAGGTAATTTCTCGATGACAAAAAAATGACGAACCTCAGCTTAATATCGAGATCGACCGCTATATGGAGTCGGATATCGTAGAAAAATGGCACATAAAAGAGAGCGGATTGTTATCCGTTTACGCAAAAGGGCTTTTTAATGTAGATTTAAGCAGCCTTTTTACCTCAGTTATGGGCATGTTCAATCCGATGATAACAGAAGCTGTAGAAGACGTGGTTCTGGATTTCAACCAAAACGGCTTACTTGAAATCTCCTGGACGGATCTGGAAGGCAATAACTCCAATCTTTATCAGGCACTTGCAGGTGCGATCCCGGGCGGTTTCATTAATGAAGCGGCGATAAGATCTTTATTGAGTATCGAGTACATTACGAACGTAGAAGACGGAACGGTAACGATAGCTATTGACAAAAAATTAATGGAACTTTTCAGCAATCCTTTGATAGGAGGCATGCTGGGAGATTTTAATATAGATGAGATCCTCGAACTTCTCGACGATATGGGAGGTTACTATGGCTTAGCTCTCGGATACACAATAGCTGGTAGCGACATACAATTCCGTGTGGAAAAAGAACTTGTAAATCAACTTATACCTCTGGTTTCCGGATTTATTGAAGATGAGTCTATTTCTTCTGGCATTGATATAGCTCTCGGCATTATTAACGGTAATTTAGTAAGAGAATTCGCCCTTCTTCTCAACTTTACGGCAGAAGGAACAGCAGAAGAATAAAAACAACAAATAAACTAGAAAAAGCGGTCTTTCGACCGCTTTTTTATTTATAAAACCCTTGATAAATAATCCTTAAGTTCGGATACGTCTTTAAATAATTCATCCGGTTCGAGTTCTTTCAACTGATCGTAATCCGAGGTTTCCGCCCATGCTGCTGAAATTATCTTAACACCTGCCTGCCTGGAATAAGTAATGTCGCTCGGCGCATCGCCTATATATATCGCCTCATTTGCCGGAACACCGAATTTCTCGAGTACGGTTTTTATACCGCAAGGCTTACGCGGACCCTCTGCGGATCCGACCTCCACTGCATCGAATATATCCGTCATTCCGTACTTTTCAAGGGTAATGTCGCAGCTTCTTTGTCCCTTGTCTGTTACCAAACCCAGTTTTATTCCTTTGGCTTTAATATCATATAATATTTCCCTCATCCCTTCGAAAGGTTCCGGATACATATCATGCATTTCCCTATAATTAGTAATATAAGCCTCCAGCGCTTCTTCGTATTTTTGCGGGATGATCTTCATGACCGTCCCCTCTTCGCTGGGACCGAAGGTTAATTTTATTTCTTCATCGCTGTAAGAACGTCCGGGCAAAGGCTCTATCGCCTTTCTAAACGCCTCTACACAAAGTTTCAATGTATTTCCTATGGTACCGTCCAGGTCGAAAATAACTGCATTTATCATATCACACAATTTTTGTAAAGTTAGGGAATTGCAAGATACAAAAAAAGCCTGCATTACAGCAGGCTTCCCAATATTACAAAATCTATTAAACCGTAACTCCGATAAATTCTATCGACCAGTTTTCACTGTGTTCGGGCCATACAAGTTTAGAAATATCATAACCTATTTCCATAGCTTTACGCAGAAAATCCTGTTTTATTTCTTCCGGCATGGTCTGCTCTCTCGACAACAACCAAAGATAATCCAGGTTACGTCCTGCAACAAGGGCATACCTATAATTGTTATCCACTGCTATAACATTATAACCCGCGTAGAACGGTCCGAAGAAAGAAACTTTAAGACGTCCTTCCGTAGGGTCTCCAGCGAATACGGCCTTACCTTTCGATTCAACCCATTTACCTTTTTTAAGATCGAACCCACGATTTATCACTTCCACACTGCCGTCGCCTTTAAGGGTATAGTCTGCTGTCGTATCGGTTACATTTTTTCCCCACATATAATCCATGCGTGCGATTTCGAACCATCGTCCCATATAACGGTTAACGTCGAAATTTTTAACGGCTTCGGCATTTTTAGGAATGCTCCTTCTCATTTTATAAGTTGCGGCGAGTAGTCCGCCAACGGCAAGTATCGAACCGCCGATAATATAGTCACGTGTCTTCATAAACTGTAATTTTTAATAAAAGCAAATATATTCAAGCAATAAAAATGCCAGCTAAAGCCCTAAATATTACATTTTTACAAAATAAATCCTAATCCCCGGAGCCATCCGTGAATTATCCATTTCGAGGTTAAAGCAAAACACAGGCATCCTAATTGTTGGAAGAGTAATAAAAACATTATGGCACTTAATGAGTATAATAAGAAACGGGATTTCAGCGAAACTCCCGAACCGATAGGACGCAAAAAGAAAGACCACAAAAAACTTATCTTCGTCGTCCAACGCCACCAGGCCAGACAACTTCATTTCGATTTCAGGCTCGAAGCGGACGGAGTGCTTAAAAGCTGGGCTATTCCCAAAGGACCATCTATGAATCCGGCTGAAAAAAGACTGGCGATCATGGTAGAGGATCATCCTCTCGACTATGCCGGTTTTGTGGGAGAAATTTCCGCGGGGAATTACGGAGCGGGCGACGTAGAAATCTGGGACCACGGCACATGGGAGCCGAAAGCAAAATTCAGCGATATCCGCAAAGCACTCTCCGGAGGACTTATCGAATTCACTTTACATGGTAAAATACTCAAAGGCGAATTTGCCCTTGTGGAGTTTGAAAACTCCACTGCAAAGAACGGATGGATACTCGTCAAAGCCCGCGACAAGTATGCCCTTGATGAAGAATATCATGCGGAAGAAATACCCGGCAGGGGATAACGTTACAACTTTTTTTGCAAGGCCGTCAAGGTTTTATACTGGTGAAAAAATAACTGCTGAAAAAACTGATTATTACATAATTTTGATATAATTTTGGATAATTGCATCAGGTCTCAATTCACCGTTCATGAACGAAAAAACTCTTGAAAAACTCACCGTACTCGCAGAATCGGCAAAGTATGACGTCTCTTGTTCATCAAGCGGAACCTCCCGCAAGAACAGCCCGGGAACGTTAGGCAGTGCTGAAGGCTGGGGTATTTGCCATAGTTTTACGGAGGACGGAAGGTGCGTGTCGCTCCTTAAGATAATGATGACGAACTTATGTATATATGACTGTGCTTACTGCATAAACCGCAGAAGTAACGACATATAACGCGCGACATTCACAGAGAAAGAACTTGCGGACCTGACCATAGAATTTTACAGAAGGAATTATATCGAAGGATTATTCCTTAGTTCCGGGGTCATCAAAGATCCGGATCACACCATGGAAAAAATGGTGCGAATCATCAAGAACCTGCGTACCATACATCGTTATAACGGCTACATCCACATGAAGAGCATTCCGGGCGCAAGCAGGGAACTCGTTAACGAGGTAGAAATGTATGCTGACAGGTTGAGCGTGAATATAGAAATTCCCAGGGAAGGAAATCTGCGACTGCTGGCTCCGGAAAAAAACCACGAGAGCGTTTTCATGCCCATGAAATATATCCATCAAGGTGTATTGACAAGCAAAAAAGACCGGAGGAAATTCCGGCATGCCCCACGCTTTGTTCCGGCAGGACAAAGCACGCAGATGATTATCGGTGCTACGAACGAAAACGATAAAGACATATTAACGCTGTCCTCAGCTCTTTATAAACGCGAGAGCATGCGGAGGGTCTATTATTCCGGATATATTCCCGTTAACAGTTACGACAACCGGCTCCCCGTAATAGACAGGGCGCCTCTGGTTAGGGAGAACAGGCTGTATCAGGCAGATTGGCTTATGCGTTTTTACGGATTCCGGGCTAACGAGATAGTAGACGATTCTTACCCGAACCTCGACCTGGAAATCGATCCGAAGCTCGCATGGGCGCTCAGGCACCCGGAGGCATTCCCGGTGGACCTCAACAAAGCCGATTATCAATTGATCCTTAGGGTTCCGGGAATAGGAGTAAAATCTGCAAAACTTATTGTCACATCCCGTCGTTACGGACGCATAACTGTTCCCGTACTGAAAAAAATGGGCGTCGTACTAAAGAAGGCGCAGTATTTTATCACATGCGGCGAACTCCCGTTTCTTACTGTCAATGAACTCAATCCGGAAGTGGTGCGTAATTTACTGGTACGCAAAAATCCTAAAAAAGATCCACGCACCCAGTTATCATTAATTTTTCCGGAATAATCATGGTAGTTTTCACTTACGATAAAACTCTGGAAGGGTTGCTTACGTCGATATTTTACGCCTATGAATGGAAGACGTTCCCTGAAAAACTTATTGCCGAAGGAGAGCCTAAACCGATGTTCACTTCCGAGCATTACCATATAGTAACCGATCCTTCAAAGTCAGCAAGAGTATGGAAGGGGCTGACCGCAAAACGGCCCAAAAATGTATGCAACATGCTTATGCACGTGTGGCTGTCAGAAGAGAAAGGCCGCGATGAACTGCTGTTCCGGTATATATGCAAGGTATTCGATTCCCGTGAACTGATAGTCATGAATTTTACTGATCCCGATATACTCGATGCGAAACAAACGGCAAAAAGAGTCTCTCGTGAAGCGCGTTATCTTATTCAGTTTATCAGGTTCCAGAAGGCTGCGGACGGTACATTTTTCGCACCTGTGGAACCACGGTATAATGTTCTTCCGCTTATCCTCTATTATTTCAAGGATCGGTTTGCCGATCAGAAATGGCTAATCTACGATACCAAACGCAGTTACGGATATTACTACGACCTGAACGAGATCACTGAAATAACCCTGACCGACGAAGATTTTCTGGAGGGCGGCAAGCTGGATGAAAAAATGCTAGCCGAAGATGAAAAAATGTTCCAGACGATGTGGAAGTTCTATTTCAAAGCTCTTACAATTAAAGAACGGATTAACAGGAAGGTGCAAAGACAGAACATGCCAAGAAGATTCTGGCATTATCTTACTGAAATGCAGGAATGATCGGGTTGCTGTTTTACCTGCAAACTACTTAAACGATAGTCATTTTCAATTTGATTCCGATATTTTTATTTCATGGCTATACTTTTGTTGTCTTTAATTTTACAAAAATTAAATATACCGGATAACGTTTTACGGGATAATTTCGTACCTTCGCCTCCGATATGTTCGGATTGTTGAATAATACTATTGAAAATATGGACGATGTGCCGGGTGAGAGTTGCAGCAGTGTCATACCTGAACACTATTCCGTTCATTTATGGAATAGAACGTTCCGGATTTTTCCCGTATGCGGATATATACCTGTATCCGCCTGCTGAGTGTGCGGATGCCATATCTTCCGGCAGAGCTGATATCGCCCTTATACCCGTCGCAGAAATACCTTCAATATCAAACATAAAAATAATAGGCGGCCATTGCATTTCAGCAACCGACAATGTCAGGACCGTCGTATTATTATCGGAATCCCCTGTAAGTGAAATCAAAAGAATTTACCTCGACCCCCATTCAAGAACATCCGTAAGGTTGGTAAAAATTCTTGCCAAAGAATATTGGAAGATAATTCCAGAATGGATCGACCTCACGGATTATGAATCTGTAACTCCTTCCGAAGGTGATGGATTTGTGCTGATTGGAGACAAAGTTTTCGATTACGAAACAAAATTCCGACAGAAATACGATCTTTCCCATGAATGGTACAAATATACAGGGCTGCCGTTCGTATTTGCAGCATGGGTTGCAAATAATAGTGTACCTGAAACAGCCGTGGCAGACCTTGAAAAAGCGCTTGACTACGGAATAAAAAATATCGAAAATGCTGTCAACCAAGACAGGAGAATTGATAGGAAAACCGCTTATAAATATCTTACTGAAAGCATAGACTTCAACCTCGACAATGACAAGCGGGAATCCATGAGGTTATTTTTCCGCAAACTGGAGAAATTAGAGGAAAAAACCGGTCCGGGCTAAGTACACAGGGTTATGACCGCCAATTACTACAGGTTAAAAATCTTATTACCTCACGCCTATGATCACTATTTACCTCAAAGATTATAACAAAATCATCCGCAACGCGGACATAAAACTTTTCGAAGATCTCGGATGCGATGACATTCTATGGATCGACATGCTCTCTCCGACCCTTAAGGAACAGAAAGCGGTTGAAAATTTTCTGGAGATAAATCTTCAGACACGCCAACAGGTGGAAGAAATCGAAAGTTCATCTAAGTATTCGGAGACAGAGACGTCTATAATATGTAACTCCAATTTCTTTTCTCCTACCGAGGACGGTTTCATTATAGAACCCGTATCTTTCATCGTGGCGGAAGGCGTTCTCGTGTCGGTAAGGAACACCGAGTTCCGGACATTCAACGAAGCGGCAAAAAGACTACAGATACATGCGCGCGCTTATCCGACGGGATACCATCTGCTTATTTCAATTCTCGAGATCAGGATCGATTTCGATGCCGATCTCCTCGAATCACTTGCACGGCAGATTGCTGTTCTCAGCAAACATATCTTCGTATCGGAAAAGATCGACCAGGTAATCCTAAAAAATATCAACAGCCTTCAGGAAAAAACAATGCTGTTAAGGGAGAATATATTCGACCGTCAGAGGGTTCTCTCAGGAATCCTGCGAAGCGAACGGTTCCCTAACGATATTTATCCCAAGCTCGGCTTGATGATCAAGGACGTAAACTCACTTATCAATCATGCCGATTTCAGTTCCGAACGTCTGGATTATATGCAGGATACTGCTTTGGGGCTTATCAATATCGAACAGAACAACATTACAAAGATATTCACTATCGCATCCGTATTCTTCATGCCCGCAACGCTTATCGCTAGTATATACGGTATGAACTTTGATGTAATGCCCGAACTGCACAAAGAATACGGCTATTATATCACATTAGGAGGAATGGCCCTTATATCCATTCTAACCTATGTTTACCTGAAATGGAGGAAACTAATGTAATACAACAAATTAGTTTTGGGAGATAAAAATTTTTATATAACTTTGTATCCGTGAAAATAACAGTAGCACATATAGGACGTCATCACCATCTCTGTAATGCAGGGTAGGCTCGGTGTTGTTTTATTAAATAAGAGAAATAATAAACCAACAGATAAGAAAAGCTTACCGCACAAGGTAGGCTTTTTTGTTTTGAAAACATTTTAAAATTATGATAAGAATAGCCATCCAGGCGAAAGGACGCCTTAATGAAGACAGCGTGGAACTCCTCAGGGAGGCAGGAATAACATTTGAAGACAGTAAGCGCAAGCTTCTTGCAAAATCGGAAGACTTCCCGATCGAGATACTTTACCTCAGGGACGACGATATTCCACAGGCAGTAGCCATGGGTGTCGCTGACATCGGGATCGTAGGATTAAATGAAGTGGAAGAAAAAGCGCAGGAAATAAACGTGGTCCATAAGCTCGGATTCGGGAAATGCCGTATTTCCATCGCCATTCCAAAGACAGAGGAATATAACGGAGTCGAAACGCTCGCAGGAAAAAGGATCGCTACGTCATATCCGGTAATCCTCAAAAAATTCCTCGATGAAAAAGGCGTATCAGCTGAGATTCACGAAATAGCGGGATCAGTAGAAATCGCACCGGCTGTAGGAATGGCAGATGCAATATTCGATATTGTAAGCAGCGGAGGTACATTGATAACCAACGGGCTAAAAGAAGTCGAAAAAGTAATGTATTCGGAAGCGGTACTTATCACGAATAAAAGTCTCGGTGAAGACTGTAAAAACATTCTTAACCAGTTGCTTTTCCGCATAGAATCGGTAGAACGCAGCAGAGGTATGAAGTACGTACTCATGAATCTTCCGGAAGGGAAAGTCGAAGACGCCATATCGATACTTCCTGCCTTGAAGAGTCCTACTATTCTTCCGCTCACCCAGAGGGGTTGGTGCGCCCTTCATGTAGTGATAAATGAAAAAGAACTATGGGGAAAAATAGAACAACTGAAATCCATCGGTGCGGAAGGAATTCTAGTTCTCTCCTTGGAAAAAATGATTTTATAAAATGGAAATAATCGTTAAACCCGGCCGCACAGAGTGGTCCGGTTTACTTAAACGCCCTCAAATAGACAACTCGGTAATCGTTCCGCGGGTAAACGAGATCCTGAATGCAGTAAAGACTGAAGGGGATGAAGCCTTACGTCGATTTGCAAAACAGTTCGACAACTGCGAAATATCCGATCTCAAAGTAACGGACGAAGAAATTGCCGAAGCAGAAAAAAATATCACTCCGGAGCTTGCGGATGCCATAAAAAAAGCGGCAGAAAATATTCGTAAATTCCACTCGGCACAGGAATATAAAGGTATCGAGGTAAATATTGCCAGCGGCATTAAATGTATCCAGAAGAGCGTTCCGATACAAACAGTCGGCATCTACATTCCTGGCGGAACAGCGCCTTTATTTTCTACCGTACTGATGCTTGCCATTCCGGCAAAGATCGCGGGGTGTCCTGAAGTGGTAATGTGTACACCGACTAACAAAGAAGGAAAAATCGCGCCTGCAATACTTTACGCGGCTAAACTCTGCGGCGTAACTGAAATATTCAAAACAGGAGGGGCACAGGCGATCGGAGCTATGGCATACGGAACGGAATCGATCCCTAAAACCGAAAAAATATTCGGCCCTGGAAACCAATACGTGACAGTTGCCAAGCAGCAGGTAAGCCTGATCAATACCGCTATCGACATGCCGGCAGGTCCGTCGGAAGTTATGGTGCTCGCTGACAAAACTGCGAATCCTTCGTTCGTTGCAGCTGATCTCCTCTCACAGGCGGAACACGGCGCGGACAGCCAGTCCATCCTTGTTACGGATTCGGAAGAGTTTGCCAAAGCAGTGGATATCGAGGTTACGCAGCAACTCACGTACCTCAGCCGTAAGAATCTTGCGGAAAAGTCCGTTGCCCATAGCAGGCTGATCGTTCTCAGCGGAAGGGATGAAATAATAGAAATGGCAAATCTATATGCTGCCGAGCACCTTATAGTTTCAATGGATAATCCGTGGAAAATAGCAGATAAAATAACTTCCGCCGGAAGCATATTTATCGGCAATTATACGCCTGAGAGCGCGGGAGACTACGCATCGGGGACGAACCACACTTTGCCGACCAACGGATGGGCTACTGCATACAGCGGGGTAAACCTCGACAGCTTTAACAAAAAAATAACTTATCAGGAAATTACACGGGAAGGATTGGAAAAACTGGCTCCGGTTATCGATACAATGGCGGTAACGGAAGTCCTTGACGCCCATGCCAATGCCGTACGCATAAGATTAAAATAAACAAAATGGGTAAAGTACGCCCCAAGAAACACCTCGGCCAGCACTTTCTGACCGATCTGAATATAGCACAGAATATTGCGGAATCGCTTCGTGCGAAAAAATGCCGTTCAACACTCGAAGTCGGTCCGGGTATGGGCGTGCTTACGAACTTCCTAATAAAAAGAGAGGATATTGAATTATACGCGGCAGAGATAGATGCGGAGAGTATCGGATATTTAAAGGGAAACCTGCCACAGCTGAACGACAAACTTATAGAAGGCGACTTCCTGCGAATGGATCTCAGGGAAAAATTCCCCGAAGGAGTGAATATAATAGGGAACTTCCCGTACAATATATCGTCGCAGATATTCTTCAAAGTCCTCGATAACAGGGATATTGTTCCGGAAGTGGTGGGAATGGTTCAGAAAGAAGTCGCGGTAAGAATAGCGGAACCTCCAGGAAAAAAAGAGTATGGAATACTCAGCGTGATGTTGCAGGCATTTTATGATATCGAGTATCTGTTCACTGTCCACGAGAATGTCTTCAACCCTCCGCCTAAAGTAAAGAGCGGGGTTATAAGGCTCACACGCAACAGTACGGATAACCTCGGATGCGACGAGAAATTATTCTTCAGAATCGTCAAGGCAACCTTTAACCAGCGTAGAAAAACTATCCGTAACTCTTTCCGGGCAGGATTTCCACAAATCAGTGCAGAACATCCCCTTTTCGGAGAAAGACCTGAAAGGCTGTCGGTGGAGCAATTCATCGACCTGACAAAATGGGCGGAGGAGCATTTGGGAAACTAATTCTCTCGTCTTAATTTATTAACAACATAACAATTAAATAAAATGATATCCGTAAATAATTTAACGGTGACATTCGGGGGCTGGGACCTCTTTAGCGATATATCATTCATGATAAACCCCAAAGACCGTATTGGTCTTGTGGGTAAAAACGGTGCGGGAAAGTCCACGATGCTTAAAGTTTTGATCGGGGAACAACCTGCAACAACCGGCGGCGTTTCAAAAAATTCCGACTGCACATTAGGATATCTTCCGCAGCAAATGAAAGTTTCGGACGGTAAAACCGTATTCGAAGAAACGGCAACTGCGTTCGAAGAAGTAATAAGGCTAGAAAAAGAAATAGAATATGTAACGGAACAGCTTTCCATACGTACCGATTACGAGAGCGATGAATACAGCGAACTTATACTGAGGCTCAACGATCTTAACGACCGATACCATATCCTGGGCGGTGACAACCGCGAAGCAGAGATTGAGAAAACCCTTTTAGGACTTGGGTTTGAAAGAAGCGATTTCGACAGGAAGACGCAGGAATTCAGCGGAGGATGGCGAATGAGAATCGAACTCGCTAAAATTCTTTTGCGAAGACCATCGGTGTTTCTTCTGGACGAACCCACGAACCATCTGGACATAGAGAGTATACAGTGGCTGGAAAATTACCTTAAGGATTACAACGGAGCCGTAGTTCTTATATCCCACGACAGGGCATTCCTCGATGCCGTTACAAACCGCACTATCGAGATTTCTTTGGGTAAAGCGACGGATTACAGGGTGTCGTATTCGAAATACGTAGTATTGAGAAAAGAGAGACGCGAACAGCAGATGGCGGCCTTCGCCAATCAACAGAAACTTATCGAAAAAACTGAGGATTTTATCGAGAGGTTCCGATATAAGGCGACCAAATCTAATCAGGTACAGTCGAGGATCAAACAACTCGAAAAAATCGACCGCATCGAAGTCGAAGAGGAAGACACATCGAGACTTAACATAAAATTTCCTCCTGCTCCCCGCTCGGGACAGATCGTTGTAGAATCCAAGGATGCAGAAAAAAGTTTCGGGGATAAACACGTATTTTCAGGTGCGGATATCATTATCGAAAGAGGTGATAAGATCGCACTGGTTGGACGAAACGGCGAAGGTAAGACCACATTTGCAAGAATGGCCGTGGGTGAAATCGAAACTACACGCGGAAGCATCAGGCTCGGACATAATGTAAAGGTGGGGTATTATGCCCAGAATCAGGAAGATCTTATGGACGGGAACTTCACAGTCTACGACACATTGGACAGGGTGGCTGTAGGAGATATCAGAACAAAGTTAAGGGACATACTCGGTGCGTTCCTGTTCCGTGGCGAGGACATCGATAAAAAAGTAAGGGTTCTTTCCGGCGGGGAACGCTCAAGGCTGGCCATGGCAAGACTGATGCTCGAGCCGTACAACCTGCTGATCCTCGATGAACCGACCAACCATATGGATATGCGAAGCAAGGATATCCTTAAACATGCCATACAGAAATACGACGGAACTGTTATAGTGATTTCCCATGACAGGGAATTTCTCGACGGATTGGTGAATAAGGTATATGAATTCAGACACGGGAAAGTGAAAGAACATCTGGGGGGGATCTACGATTTTCTGGAAGCGAAAAAAATGGAAACTCTTGCCGAGTTAGAGAAAAAAGAAGTACCCAGAACCGCAAAAGAAAAAATTATTCAGCCCGGTAAAACCGTAGATTATGCTGAAAAACAGAAGCTGGACAAAGAAGTCAAAAGGATAAAAGTCCTTATCGAAAAAGCAGAAACGGAGATCGAAAGGCTGGAAGCGGAGATTAAAATAATGGATGAAAAACTCGCCGAGCCCGAAAAGTTCGGGATCGACTTGAGAGATCCGCAGCATTTCACGGAATACAACGGCATGAAGGAAGCCCTGAATAAAATATTTTCAGAATGGGAATCCCACAACGAAAAACTCTCTGAAATGGAATAATTAAATTATGGCACTGAAAATTCTTCTGGTAATATCGATTGTACTCCAGCTTTTTGCCGCTGCAGTCGCAATAAGGCTCACACGGGTGACCAAATACAACCTGTCATGGATGTTGATATCCATAGCTCTTACTCTTATGATCGCCCAGCGAATCGTCGAGTTAGTACAAAGTATCGGAGAAAGATTCGAGATTCGGGAAGATGTATTCGTATGGATCGGGGTCATAACTTCTCTATGTTTTGCCGCAGGAGTTTTTCTTATAAGGGAGATCCTGAATTATACCGCAAATATGGAGGAAAAAAGAAGACTTTATGAAAAAAGGATACTTAACGCCATAATACAAACCGAAGAAAAAGAACGTCTGCGGTTCTCCAATGAGATACATGACGGGATCGGACCACTCCTCTCATCGGCCAAAATGTCCGTATCGTTACTTGCAAAACTCAGTCCGGCTCCACAACAGAGAGAAATTATCGAAAATATAAGTACGGCCATCGATGAATCCATCAAATCCGTGAAGGAGATTTCGAACAATCTCAACCCACACATACTTATGAATTTCGGACTGATAAGGGCATTGAACAATTTTATTAAGAAGATTTCCGTTTTTCATGCGGTTAAGATCTATATTAATACAGATCTACATAATACAAGGCTGGACCCGGATCTCGAAGTGATTCTTTACAGGGTTATATGTGAAATGATAAATAACACTATGAAGCATGCCGAAGCAAGCAGGATAAATTTAAACATCGAGCTTAAAAACGATACTATCTACGTCGAATACGAGGATAATGGCATCGGATTCATACCGGAAGAAGTAATGGATGCGGAAGGCGGCGGAATGGGTTTATCCAATATCGTTTCCCGAATCGGTTCTGTAAAGGGCATTGTAGACATTTTAAGTGCGCCAGGTAAAGGTACGCATATTACGATCAACGTAAACACGAAAAACTTATGGAAGAAAAGCCATGCAGGATTATCTTAGTCGATGACCACACATTATTCAGGAACGGACTCAAAACCCTTCTGAATATAAATCCTAAGTATACGGTTATCGCTGAAGCGTCTAATGGCCGGGAATTTCTCGATTGTCCGGAGATCAACAGCGCGGACGTAATACTTCTCGATATCGATATGCCTGAAATGAACGGTATCGTTGCGGCGGAAAGGGCCTTGGCCATTTATCCGGAACTCAAGATCATAACTTTATCGATGTTCGGAGAAGAGGATTATTATTTCAGCATGGTGTCAATAGGGGTCAAAGGATTTCTCCTGAAAAATTCAGATATCGACGAAGTCCAGGGTGCCATCGATACGGTAAACGACGGCGGTTCTTATTTCTCACAGGAACTTCTTTATAATCTGGTGAGCAATCTGAGAAACACACCCATCCATAATACCGATGAAGAACTGTCCGAAAGAGAAAGGGAAATACTGCTGATGATATGCAAGGGATTGTCCAATCAGGAGATCGGGGATTTACTGTTCATTTCCAAACGAACGGTAGATAAGCACAGGGCAAATATTCTGGCTAAAACGAATTGTAAAAATACTGCCAATCTCGTAGTCTACGCGATAAAAAATAAATTGGTAGAGATTTAGTCAGTTTATTATTATCCGGAAAAGAATTAATTTGCGTAAATCGCACCAAACAGACCGTACCGATGAGGATCATATCCTTTTACTTATTACTTATAGCCCAAATATCAATTGTTTCATGCAGTGTCACTCGTAAACTGCCGCCGGAAGATTATCTTTTGGCGAATAACGATATCGTTATACATGAAAATCCGGAAGACAGGCTCTCCCGTTCGGAAAAGATCAAAAAGAGCGAACTGTCCCCCTATGTGAAACAAAAACCTAACAGCAGGTTATTGGGATTGAAAGTAAACGCATATATTTACAACCTCTCAAATCCTGAAAAAAATAACCGTATCAACAGATGGATAAGAAAGATCGGGGATCCTCCGGTGGTATATGATTCGACTTTGGCCGTCAAGAGTGCAGACGACATGGCGGTCTATCTGAGAAGCCGCGGTTATTTAAACTCGGGAGTCGATTTTTTCACCGATACGGTCGGTAAAAAAATAAATGTAGAATATTCCGTAAGAACAGGTACACCTTACAGAATCGGAGATGTGCGGATGATATTCCAGGACAGGTTCCTCGAACCTATAATATTGGAAGACAGTATGAATACGCTAATCCATACCGGCGACCTGTTCGATGTAAACACGCTACAGGCGGAACGAGAAAGAATAACATATTACCTTAAAGACCTTGGATATCATGATTTTACGATCAACAATATAAGCTACATAGCCGATTCCGTTCCGGAAGATATGGTTATAAATTTACGAATGCTGGTAAGACAGCATATATCCGGCTACGATGAAGAGGACAGACCGATACTTGAAAATAATGCTGTTTTCAGGATAAGGGACGTATATATTCAACCTGATTATAATGCTTCGTCTTCCGTAAGGGACCGCGATTATTTTAGAAGGCTCGACACGTTGGAGTACAGAGGGGTTAATTTCATTTATAATAATAGCCTCAATGTCAAACCGGACGTACTTTTAAGAGCCATAAACCTTTATCCGAATTATCTTTACAATCAGACCGATATAAGGAGAGCTTACGATAACCTCTTTAACCTGGGTTATTTCAGGAATATTAACATCATATTATCGAAAGTCGAGGAGGATACCGCATCCGTCAATGTAGTGACCTTCATCGGTGACGAATCGGGGGATTTCACGAAGGAGAAACTTCTGGATTACCACATAACAGCGACTCCCCGTCCGCGCCAGAGTTACAGCATAGATATGGAAGGAACGACTACTTCCAATTATTACGGACTGTCACTTACGGTAGGATACCAGCACAGGAATATTTTCCGCGGTATAGAATTATTCGATATCAGCACAACAGGTGGTTATGAATTTATGAGATCGAATACAAAGAAGAATTCTTACGAGATCGGTGGAGCCGTAGGTTTTACCATGCCGCGATTCGTAACCCCATTCATGGTAGGCAGGTACAATAAACAAAATAATGTTAAGACGCGGTTCGATCTATCGATAAATCTCCAGAACAGGCCTTATTACAAAAGGACACTTTCGTCAGGTTCCGTCGGCTATTCGTGGACAAATAATAAGAACAGTTCTTTTATTATACGCCCTATCGATGTAACGTTGATAAAGATGCACTCCGTAGACAATAATTTCAGGGATAGTATTAAGAATGAATTTTTACGGAACAGCTATACGTCACAATTACTGGTCGGTATCTCAGGCTCTTATATTTACAACAACCAGGTAAGCGGTGTAAATAAAAACACATTCCGTGTAAGAGCAAACGCAGAGAGCAACGGTAATTTATTCAACCTGATAGCACACACTTTCAATAACAAAAAGAACGACGATAATATTTACAAACTCTTCGGCATACAGTATGCTCAATATGTAAGAGCGGATGTGGACGCGAGTTACAGGTTTGTCCTCGGAAACAGTACCAATCTGGTTTACAGGTTTTATATAGGTTCCATAATTCCATACGGCAATTCAAAATTGGATAACCTCCCCGTAGACCGACGCTTCTATGCAGGAGGTCCGAACAGTATGCGTGGATGGCAGGCTCGGACACTCGGTCCGGGAGGGAGTCTATATGATCCTCAAGATGACCCGTACCCTATGCAGTACGGAAATTTTAAACTTGAAACCAATTTGGAGTTCCGGTTTCCTATATATAACTTCTTCCATGGAGCGTTTTTTACAGATATCGGAAATGTCTGGTACACGGAAGGCGATAACAAAGATCCTTTAGCGGTATTTAAATTCGACACCTTTTATAAACAGCTCGGCGTAGCAGGAGGATTTGGATTAAGGCTCGATTTCAATTTCTTTATTTTCCGGCTGGATTGGGGCCTAAGACTTCATGACCCCAACAAACCTAAGCAGTATCGTTGGATACAACACCTCACATTAAGGCAGTCTTCATTCAATTTCGGGATCGGTTATCCGTTTTAATCCGGGTTTCAATAGAAGACAAAATATAAATGGCCCCTTCAGGGCCATTTACGAATATATATCGAACGAATTAATATACTTTCTGTCCGTTGATGGTTATGTTGCTGAGTTTAAAATCCTCAACGTAATCCGCTTTTATTTTAGGATACTTCGAAGCCTTGATATTAAGGTTCTCGAATGTAAAATCCTTAAGAATATACTGATCCGAGCTGCTGACATTAAATACCGTCGAACATTCGAAGTCGATATTACGCATAGTTACGTTGCTTGCATAAGTCATCGGAATCTCCGTATGACCCTTAAGATCGAAAAACTGGGTCCAAGGCTGGATATAAATGAAATTCGACGCATTACCCGTAATATTTTCAACGGTTATATATTCGTAATTCTGCGGCGTATCCGGACGCATCTTAAGCCATAAGAGGCGCTGAGCGCTATCGACGCGGATTCTTCTGAGAATAATGTTATGATTAAATATAGATTCGCTGCCCAGAGTAAGCGCACCATGACAGAATCCATACACGCAATCTTCGATTATGATGTTCCTGTTTCCTCCGTTGTTAGTATCCTTATCAGCCGTAGGACCCTTACCGCCCTTAAGAGCTACAGCATCGTCGTTAACTGACATGTAGCAGTCCTTGATGAGTACATTCGTACATGCGTCCACGTCTACTGCATCCGTACTCGGAGCCTTAACTGGTTTTTCCGGGGAATAAATGTAAAGATCCAGAAGTTTTACATTCTCGCATTTGTATAGGTGAGTCGTCCATAAAGGAGAATTTTGAAGCCTTACTCCTGATAACTGCACATCTTTGCTGTTCGAGATATAAACCAGACGCGGACGTTGTTCATCCATATTCGTACAGGCAGGGTTCCAATCCCTTCTCAGCCAGAACGCCCTCCAGTAACGTAGTCCGTTCCCGTCTATGGCACCTTCGCCTGAAATAGTGAATCCGTCGACTTTATCCGCGTTCACCAATGCAGCAAAATATTTAAGCGTCTGCCCCTCGATACGGGTCATAACTATAGGGAAGTCTTTTATATCGTCGCTTCCTTTGAGCATTCCTCCTTTTTCCAGATACAAATGTGTTCCCGGTTTAAAGAAGAGCGCTCCGCTGAGATAGGTCCCCTGTGGGATCACAACGACACCTCCGCCTGCGGCATTTGCCTTATCGATAACGGCCTGAAGCTGTTTAGTCTGGATAATATTGCTGTCATTAACAACCCCATGGTCGGTAACAACATATTTCTGGCCGAGCTTCGATATATCGGTTTTTTCATTTTGGCGGAACCATTCCGGAATCGGGGTACCGTCAGGCCAGAGATCCTGCGCCTGCACCATAGAGCCAAGGCTGAGAAATGCAGCTACAAAAAGTAATGTTAAAAATCTTAAGTTTTTTCGGTTCATAGCGTTTTAATATGTTTTACAAATATAATATTTTATTAATTGTCGAGAAATCCGTCGATACCTGCACCGAAAAGTGAAAAATCGTATTTTACCGGATCTTCCGGATCATATTCACGGAGACTGCGCGTAACTTCGTCAACGGCCTTCCAGTCGTTCTGTTTTCGGGATAAGAGTCCGAGTGCACGGCTCATATTTCCCGCATGAACATCCAGCGGAAGATATATAGAGGACATCGGAATTTTTTCCCACAACCCAAAATCCACACCTCTGTCATCTCTTCTGATCCTCCACCGGATATACATATTTAATCTTTTACAAGCTGAACCCTTATCAATTGAGGACAGATGCCGCCCTACCCTCTGAGGGTGTCCGGGTTCAAAAAAAGATCTGCCTGAATCCTGAAAGAACCACGGGCATCTCGCCTCACTCCGAATACCTGTTTTCAAAGTATTCACCGATACCGCCGTAATTAATGTAAATGTGTTTCAGGGATTTTACAAAACATTTAAAATCTTCCCCATTGAACGTACGGTGTACGAATACCATTAACCGATCCAGATCGCTATCGGTACAGTTAACGACAAAATCATACGGGCTGCCATCCATAAGATCGAGCATGCGATGCGCATTTTTAACAATTGCCTTGCGGTTTCCCCAAGCTATTGTAGCTGCAAGAAATCCTGCGATCTCGATATCTTCCTTGGATGAGAACCGGTGCGGTACAGAAATCGGATCATGTTCTATAAAATCCGTGTGGTTATATTTATCGTGTAGTCGTTCGAGCAATTCTTTAAGTTCCTGTTTCTCCATCCGTCATTCGATTATAAGTCCGTCGCGCATGATTATCTTCCGGTCCGCCATGTCCGCGAGTTCTTCGTCATGGGTAACGATTACCATAGTTTGTCCGAGGCTGTCGCGAAGATCGAACAGCAGTTTATGAAGTTCCGCTTTGTTCTGACTGTCCAGATTACCAGAAGGTTCATCCGCAAGAACCACTGCAGAATTATTTATCAAAGCACGGGCAATGGCCACACGCTGCTGTTCCCCACCCGAGAGTTCCGTAGGTTTGTGTGCAATACGGTGACTCATGCCTAAAATATCGAGAAGCCTTCTGCCTTCTGCTTCACATTCTTTTTTATCCCTTCCTGCGATAAATGCGGGAATCATCACATTCTCCAGCGCGTTAAACTCGGGCAAAAGATGGTGAAACTGGAAAACAAATCCGATTTTTCTGTTCCGGAACTCCGACAATTTCTTTTCGGACATTTTATCGGTCCTGACTCCGTCGATAATAATTTCTCCGGCATCCGGCCTGCTGAGAGTACCCAGTATCTGGAGAAGGGTCGTTTTACCGGCTCCACTGGCTCCTACAATCGAAACGAGTTCCCCCTTTGCCACATCGAGATCGATTCCCTTCAGTACCTCTACCGTCCCGAATGCTTTTTTTATACCTTCCGTATGTATCATCATATTCTTCTTATATCCGCTCCTATGGCATTTAGCCTTCCATCGATATTCTGATATCCCCTGTCAATCTGTTCTACATTTTGAATAATACTCTTACCTTCCGCAGATAACGCGGCGATAAGAAGCGCCACACCCGCACGAATATCAGGAGATGTCATAACAGTCGGCCGCAACTTCATCTGCTTATTGTGTCCTATCACCGTCGCTCTGTGAGGGTCGCAAAGGATGATCTGCGCTCCCATATCAATAAGCTTATCCACAAAGAAGAGACGGCTCTCGAACATTTTCTGATGGATAAGAACAGCTCCTTTCGCTTGTGTAGCCACTACTACAAAAACGGATAAAAGGTCGGGGGTCAGCCCCGGCCACGGAGCATCGTCTATGGTCATTATAGAACCGTCGATAAAGCTCTCTATCTGATAATTATCATGATGGGGAATATATATATTATCCCCTGCCCGTTCAATTTTTATACCCATCCTCCTGAACTGTGAAGGAATTATTCCCAGATTGTCGTAAGATACGTTTTTAATGGTTATTTCGGAACCTGTTATCGCCGCCATTCCAATAAAACTGCCTATTTCGATCATATCCGGCAGCATAGTATGTTCCGTACCTTTCAGTGAAGTTACACCTTCAATGGAAAGCAAATTCGATGCTATCCCGGAAATTCTGGCTCCCATACGGTTCAGCATCTTGCATAGTTGCTGGATATAAGGTTCACAAGCGGCGTTATAAATAGTAGTCGTACCCTCAGCCATAACTGCAGCCATTATAATATTGGCTGTTCCGGTGACAGAAGCTTCGTCCAGAAGCATATAGCATCCTTTGAGTTTATCTGCTTTAACAGTGTAAAACGCGGCATCCGTATCGAAATTAAATTTCGCTCCCAGTTTCTCGAACCCGATAAAGTGGGTATCGAGCCTTCTGCGTCCGATCTTGTCTCCTCCCGGTTTGGGAATAAAGCCCACACCGTAACGCGCAAGAAGCGGACCGATGAGCATTACCGACCCCCTCAGCCGTGAAGCCTTATTACTGTATTCCACGGTCTTAAGAAAATCCAGATTTACCTTCTCAGCCTTAAAGGAATAGGTCGTTTCACCCAATTTCTCTATCTCTACGCCAAGATCGGCAAGCAGATCTATAAGTTGAAGGACGTCCGAAATGGCCGGTATATTATCTATAATAATTTTTTCGTTTGTAAGGAGGACAGCACACAGTATCTGAAGAGCCTCGTTTTTAGCTCCCTGCGGCACTAGTTCGCCTTTGAGCGGATTCCCTCCGCGTACTTCGAATGTAGCCATAATATAACTTTTAGTCTATAAAAGTATAAAAAAGTTCCATAATCCCGAAAGAACGGAGAATCTAATTATTAATTACTAATTTTGCAACAGATTTAATACTTTTTCAAAGTGAAAAGAAACAAAAAAACAAAAACAATAAATACCGAAGATACAAGGTCGTATCTCGAAAACTTTTTCAGGAATAACCATTTGAGGTCATATACACTGAAAAATCTATGCACGCGCCTTAAAATATCCACCCAAGAGGGACGGGAAGCAGTTCATGCAATACTTGACAATATGGCTGACGAGGGAATTATTTCATCGATGGGCAAAGGAAAATACCAGCTTAAGCTGGACGAAGAATACGGAGTAACCGGTATAGTCGATATGACTTCTTCCGGAATAGCATATATCGTTGTGGACGGACAGGACAAAGACATTCTGGTAGAATCTAAAAATACCCTCCATGCCCTTAACGGAGATACGGTGAGAGTGGTTCCGTTCCGTAAAAGGCGCAACGGAGTTATCGAAGGAGAGATCGTAGAAATAGTCCGCAGATCCCAGAAAAAATACGTTGGAGAACTGGAACTGGCAAATAATCATGGCTTCGTGAAGGTTGACAGTAAGAAGATGCCTAATGACATTTTCGTTCCTCTTCGCGATCTCAAAGGAGCGGAGAACGGATACAAGGTGCTTGTAAAGATAACGGACTGGCCGCTTACCATGAAGAATCCCGTAGGCGAAGTGATCGATATACTCGGCAAAGCAGGTGACAACGATACTGAGATGCACGCTATTCTCGCGGAATACGACCTGCCGTACCGTTTCTCTGAAGAAATAAACGATGCGGCAGAAAAAATCGACGGTACCATAACCAAGCAGGATTATGCCGAACGACGAGACATGCGTTCAGTTCCCACATTTACCATTGACCCTGCTGATGCAAAGGATTTCGACGACGCATTATCGATAAGAAAAATAAAAAACGGAGTTTGGGAAATAGGCGTCCATATAGCTGATGTAACACATTACGTAAGACCGGGAAGCGTAATAGATACCGAAGCTACCGAGCGTGCGACTTCTGTCTATTTAGTAGACCGCACAATTCCGATGTTACCGGAAAAATTATCTAACCAACTCTGCTCCCTTCGTCCCAATGAAGAGAAATTATGTTTTTCCGCCATATTCGAGATGGATGAAGAAGCGAATATAGCTAGAGAATGGTTCGGAAGGACAGTGATATATTCGGACAAAAGATTCACATATGAAGATGCCCAGAAGGTTATTGAAACCGGCGAGGGGGAGATGAAAGAAGAGATACTTACCCTTAATAATCTGGCCCAGATTCTCAGAAAAGATCGCTTCAAAAAAGGATCGATCGCATTCGAGAGGGACGAAGCCAAGTTCGATATTGACGAGAACGGCAAACCTTTGAGCGTCTATTATAAGACGATGAAGGAGTCGAACCAGCTTATCGAAGAATTCATGCTTCTGGCAAACAGGAAGGTCGCGGAATTCGTCGGCAGGAAAAAACGCGGACAAAAACACGAAAAAACATTTGTTTACCGTGTCCATGATGACCCATCACCAGAAAAACTCGAAGATTTTAAAAGTTTTATTACCCGGTTCGGATATTACATGACAGCTGAAAAAAGCCGTGCAGTAGCAAAAGAAATGAATAAACTTTTGAAAAATATCCATGGCAAACCGGAAGAGAATCTTATTTCGATCCTCGCTATCCGCACTATGGCCAAAGCTGTGTATACCACTGACAATATCGGACATTACGGACTGGCTTTCGATTATTATACGCACTTTACGTCTCCTATCAGACGTTATCCTGATATGATGGTTCACCGTCTGCTCGCGCAGTACCTCGACGGCGGTAAATCCGCAGATAAAGAATACTATGAGAACCAGTGCGAACATTCCTCCGCAATGGAAGTAAGAGCAGCTGAAGCAGAACGGGCATCGATAAAGTATAAGATGGTCGAATTCATGATGGATAAAATCGGAAATGAATTTACCGGAACAATATCAGGAGTTACCGAATGGGGAATTTATGTCGAACTGTGTGAAACGGGGATTGAAGGAATGATTTCTCTAAGGGATATGAACGACGACTATTATTACTTCGACGAAATGGCTTACAGCGTCGTAGGGCGAAAAAGTGAAAGAAAATTCACTCTGGGCGATTCCGTAAAGATCAAAGTCCTCCGCGCTGATCTTCAACGCAAACAATTGGATTTCGAATTGTCGGAATAACATATCTTTTTGTAAGATTATTGCATATCAGAATATGCGGTATTATTTTTTCCGCTGGTTTTTATTAACTTTAAAGAAAAAAGTTTTATGGCTGTGGAAAAAATTTCTCAGGGACATCTCGGAATCGTGGAAAAAGATTCCTGGTTACTACCGGACGAGCCGGAACTTCGTAACAGATATGAACGCTACAGGCAGCGTCTTGCGGAGATAGAGCAGGGATCTGGAAGTATAATCGATTTTGCCAACGGATATAAATATTACGGCTTCAATTATTCAGAAGAGGATAAAGGATGGTGGTTCCGCGAATGGCTCCCCTCGGCAAGGGAAGTTTTTCTTTTCGGCGATTTCAATGGATGGAACCGTACGGAAGTCCCTCTGGTGAGGATGTACAACGGCAACTGGGAGGTTTTTCTACCGGACAGCGAATATGCGTACAGGTTGGTGCATGGGTCACAGGTGAAACTATTGGTCCATGGCTGTGACGGCAGTTGGCTCGAAAGAATACCTTCATACATCAGAAGGGCGGTCGAAGATACCAAAACACATAATTACAACGGTCAGTTATGGGCTCCGGAAGAACCGTTCGACTGGAATGGAGATAATTTCGACATCGGATCTATCGGATCCCTACTTATATATGAATGTCATGTAGGTATGGCACAGGAAGAACCGGGCATTGGCTCTTATACACAATTTACAGAAAAAATTCTTCCTCGTATAAAAGAAGATGGCTACAACGCAATTCAGCTTATGGCGGTAGCAGAGCATCCCTATTACGGAAGTTTCGGGTATCATGTTTCAAATTTCTTCGCACCGTCGTCGAGGTTCGGAACTCCGGAAGAGCTTAAGAACCTCATAAAAACGGCCCATAGTATGGGGATTGCCGTTATTATGGATCTTGTACATGCGCATTACGTAAAAAATATTAATGAAGGACTTAATAAATTCGACGGAAGCGATATCTATTCCCCGAAAATTAAAGGGGATCACCCGCATTGGGATTCGAAACTTTTCGATTACGCCAAATGGCAGGTACAGCATTTTCTTCTATCGAACATAAAATACTGGCTGGAAGAGTATCGGTTCGACGGATTCCGGTTCGACGGTGTAACGTCCATGATATATCATCATCACGGCTATACCGAATTCGATGACAGGACAAAATTTTTCGACGACACAGTGAACCGCGACGGACTTTTATACCTCACCCTGGCCAATAAGCTGGTACATTCGCTTAGACCAAACGCGGTGACCATCGCCGAAGATGTCAGCGGTATGCCGGGAATGTGCTTCCCTATCGAAGAAGGAGGCGTAGGATTCGATTACAGGCTGGGGATGGCGATTGCGGATTTCTGGATAAAACTCCTTAAGGAACAAAGAGATGAGGAATGGAGCATATGGGATATGTGGGAAATAATGACAAACCGCCTTCCCGAAGTCAAAACTATCGCTTATTGCGAATCACACGACCAAGCTATGGTAGGAGATAAGACTATTGCCTTCAGGTTAATGGATAAGGAGATGTATTTCGACATGAATCGCACTTCCAAAAACGATGTGATAGACAGAGGTATCGCCCTTCATAAAATGATACGTTTATTTACCGTTTCACTCGGGGGCCAGGCGTATCTTAACTTCATGGGAAATGAGTTCGGCCATCCGGAATGGATAGACTTCCCACGTGAAGGCAACCACTGGAGCTATGACCATGCGAGAAGGCAGTGGTCTCTTGCAGACAACGGGCTCCTAAGGTACAGCTATCTGGCGGAATTCGACAAAGCCATGATAGCTATGATAAAAAAATATAAGATCTTAAATCTGGGTTATGCATGGAACCTGCAAATGGACGAAAAAAACCATACCATAGTATTCAGTCATGACGATCTGCTATTCGTTTTTAACTGGTCGCCATTTAACAGTATTCCGGATTACGCTACCGAGGTGTTTTTCCCCGGACGATACAGGATAATACTATCTACCGATGAACAACAATACGGAGGCCCCGACAGGCTCGATAAAAAAGCACGATTCTTTACCTATCCTCACACATTCCCTGACGGCACGATCAAACACTACATGCAAATATATAATGTGAACCGCTGCGCAACGGTTTACAAGAAGATGAAGAAATAAATACACAGGGGAACAGAAAAGTTCTCCTGTTCCCATTCCATTTTTAAACGGATTTTAATTCCTGCCGATTCTGATATCCAGCATATTAATTTATATTTGTAAAAATATTTATTAATATGAAAAAACTACTGTTAGCTTTATTCGTAATAATCCTTTCTGGGACGTGTTTATCTGCGCAGAATACAGAAAGAGCAACATTCGAGATCGGTAAAAATACTTTTTTAGTCAACGGGGAGCCCATAGTTATCAAAGCTGCGGAGCTTCACTACTCCAGGATTCCACGTGAATACTGGGAGCACCGCATTATGATGAGTAAGGCTCTTGGGATGAACACCGTATGTATATATATATTCTGGAACATTCATGAGCAGGAAGAGGGCAAATTCGATTTTAGCGGACAGAACGATATAGCTGAATTCAGCAGGCTGGTTCAGAAACACGACATGTTTCTCATCGTAAGGCCCGGACCATATGTTTGTGCGGAATGGGAAATGGGTGGACTCCCATGGTGGCTTCTGAAGAAAAAAGACATAGCCCTGCGTTCGCTCGACCCGTACTTTATGGAGCGTACACGCATATTCATGAACGAAGTGGGTAAACAGCTTGCCGACCTTCAGATAACACGCGGAGGCAATATTATTATGGTTCAGGTAGAGAATGAGTACGGTTCTTACGGCATAGACAAGCCTTATATTGCAGAGATACGCGATATCGTTAAAGATGCGGGATTCAACGAGGTACCGCTTTTCCAGTGCGACTGGAGCTCCAATTTCGAGAGAAACGCTCTTGACGACCTGTTGTGGACGATAAATTTCGGAACAGGCGCGAATATAGATCAGCAGTTCAAGAAACTTTCTGAAATGCGTCCTGACATACCGCTCATGTGCAGCGAATTCTGGTCGGGATGGTTCGATCACTGGGGTAAAAAACACGAAACACGAAACTCTACCGCAATGGTCAACGGACTAAGGGAAATGCTTGAGAAGAACATATCCTTCAGCCTTTACATGGCCCACGGAGGCACTACTTTCGGACATTGGGGAGGCGCAAACTCCCCTGCTTACTCGGCAATGTGCAGTTCTTACGACTATGACGCGCCGATAAGCGAGTCCGGCAAAGCGACTCCGAAATTCTATGAGCTTCGTGAACTTCTCTCCCGGCATCTGGACAAGGGACAGAAGCTTATCGATATCCCGGATTCCATTCCTACGATATCCATTCCTCAATTCAGCCTTAACGAAGTCGCACCATTGTTCCACAATCTCCCTGAAGCAAACTACACGGAGAACATTAAAAGCATGGAAGAATTCGATCAGGGATGGGGAAGCATTCTTTACCGCACAAAACTCGATGCATCCAACGAGGAGCAGCTTCTTATAGTAACGGATGTGCATGACTGGGGTCAGGTTTACGTGGATGGAAAATTTATCGGTAAAATGGACAGAAGGAAGGGTGAAAATTCCGTTATACTGCCTCCCGTAAGACAAGACGCAGTTTTAGATATTCTGGTCGAGGCAATGGGACGCGTTAACTTCGGTGTTGCGATACACGATTTCAAAGGAATTACCGAAAAAGTCGAATTGAAAACCCAGAAAAAATATAGAACTGAAAGGATGGGAAGTGTATAATTTCCCCGTGGACTATGCCTTCAGCAGTGATAAACAATTTAAGAAACTAAGTGGGAAAACCGACATGCCAGCATACTACCGCGGAACCTTCAACCTTACAAAAACAGGGGATACCTTCCTGAATATGACCACATGGGGCAAGGGACTGGTATGGGTCAATGGTTATGCGCTGGGTCGATTCTGGGAGATAGGACCTCAGCAGACCCTTTACGTTCCAGGATGCTGGCTTGAAGAAGGGGAAAATGAAATAATCATTCTCGACATCGTTTCTCCGGAAGAAAATAAAATAAGCGGTCTAAGATATCCTATTCTGGACCTGTTGAGAGAAGACGGTATACAGACACACCGCAAGGAAGGAGAAAATCTCGATCTCAGTGCAGAAAAACCAGTACTGGAATCGACATTCGCACCTGGCAACGGATGGCAGACGATAACATTCGGACAGAGTGTTCAGACAAGATATTTCTGCCTCGAAGGGTTGAATTCTTACGGGAATGACGACATGGCGGCTATAGCAGAACTGGAAATCCTCGATGCGGACGGGAAGCGTATTTCGCGTCAGAACTGGAAAATAGTTTACGCGGACAGCGAAGAGATTGTAAAAGCCAACAACACCGCGGATAAGGTATTCGACCTTCAGGAATCGACCTTCTGGAACAGCAGATACAGTCGATCTGTGGCCAAATACCCACATCAGATAGTTATCGACCTCGGTGCGGAATATAGCATCAGCGGATTCCAGTATCTCCCGCGGGCGGAAGCGGATGCTCCGGGAATGATAAAAGACTGCCGGATATATTTGAAAAAAGAATCGTTTAAATATTGATCCTCTAATCCCCGGCAATCCCGGGGATTATTTTTCAAACGTCGACAAAAATCATGAATCCGTCTCCGGAATTCTGCAACCCGTCTATATTCCCGCAAACAGGCTATTCCTGACTCTACATTTGTATCGTAATCAGAAACAAAAAAAATATTACGATCATGAAGAAAAAAGGAATTATTGCAGCGGCGTTTTTAAGTTTTACTATGGCTTTTAGCGTATCCGCACAAACGACATTCGGTCTGAAATTATCCGGAAACCTTACAAATGTCAGTTTAACATCCAAAGACGAAAGTAACGGGAAGTTCCATCCGGGAGTCTCGTTCGGCGGATTTGTTAAAACCGAAATAGGCAGGGGATTTTCTGTACAGCCTGAACTATCGTTAAAATACACTGAAGCAAAGCTCCGCACCTCCTACGAGAAGACAAAATACAAATACGCGGCAGTGGAGATACCGGTATACGTACAAAAAGAATTCCGGGCAGGAACAGGTAAAATATTAATCGGTGCAGGTCCGCACATCGGTTATGGATTAAGCGCCGATATAAGAACGGAGAAACTCCCGGAAGGTTCCCCGTTTGAAAATGTTATCGAACTGGACCATTGGTATGCGGGTGGAGGAATAAGTACTGGTTATGAATTTAAAAACAAGATATCCGTAAACGGGGGATACCAGTTGAGCTACGATTTCAGTTCCAGGAAGAAGACCTCCCGTATACGCACACAGACAATATCGCTCGGAATAGGTTACCGTTTTTAATACTTAAACCTTCATTATCATGAATCATACGGAATTAATACTCGAAATTTCAAAACGTACAGGAATAGCTCCGGAAGACTGCGACAAAGTTATGAAGACATTCGAAGACGTTATTGCGGGCGAATTATCGATGAAAGGCTGGAAAAACGGCATGTTCGATACAGCGTTTAAAATTATGAACTCTGTAAAAGTGAAAAAAGACCGCAAAAAATGCAATGGAGAAAATAACTAAACTCTCAATAAACGTTATCTTCGGGACAAAATACGATCCAGATGCCTTTCATAAAAATTAAAACAATGCCTTACATGATGCTGAGGAATCATCAAATGAAACTCGTAAGGCATTTGTTTCTTATATCCGTATTTTTTATAGTATCGTTAAGCCAGAACCTTAGTTTCTACGATTCGTACCCTGAAATCGGTAATAAAGTCAACTACCTGTTTACGGCCATAAATACTGTAGTTTATCTTGCAGTTGCCTATTTGCATATATATAAACTCGTGCCTCGATATCTGGCACGGAAAAAATATTCTGCCTACCTGGCAATATCATTTCTTTTGATTCTGTTGGCTATGCTGATAAGATATTGTGAAAGCGTTGTTGCATGCAACATCATTAATTCCATTTCATTAAAAGAACTCGACACAGCGGCAATCTGGAATTATATCTCTGACTCCGCACTTACGTTCCTATGTATGACAGGAGTTTCTTTAACTGTACTGATGAAGAATTTAATGGAAGAGGAAAAAACCATTTCCGAGTTAGAAAACCGTTTGCTTTCACACGACATAGAATCCATTAAAAACATTATCGATCCTCAGATACTTCTCCAATCGCTTCATTTATCCGGAAAATTGTCTTCTGAATGTGCCGAACGATCTGCTGAACTACTGATTAAATTGAGCACACTGCTCCGGTATCAACTATACGAAACTTCTAAAAATAAAGTTCCTTTAAGATCCGAAATAGATTTCCTGGAAAATTATCTCGGACTTATGAAAAACATAGATACCTCCCTTGAATATAAAGTCGAGGATGAAGGAGAGATATGCAGTTGTTTTATTCCACCGCTGTTATTTATACCATTTGTTAAAACCATATTGTCGGGAGGAGAAAACAAAGCAATATCCGTGAAATACGCTGTCAGCAATAACATACTTCAATTTACCTGCTCGGGAGATATAAGTCCTGCAGATACCGCCATCATGGGCGCAGCAAATCGTCTCAGCACTTTATACAGGGATAAATTTACTTACACAATCAACGACAGAATTCTGAATATTTCTCTGGAACTATGAACCGACCTGACAACATAATATCGGAGATAATAACTTCTCCACGTAAAAAATGGTTAAAGCATATTTTTATACAGATATTCGTCGCGCTTGTAACCATAAATATTCTATTCGAACCATCGGAAGTTCGTGGGATCAATAACGACCGGTTATTAATATGGTTTATTTATTTTATTCTGGTGGATATTCTCGTTTACACAAATATATATCTGCTTGCCAAACCTTTGCTTTTGAAAAAACGATTCCTTACATACGTATTATCCGTTACGGGACTTATCGCTGTACTTTTCATTGCCAACGGTATTCTACAAGGCGTTGTTTCGGGTAACCAGAGTTCAGATACAGGGTTTACATTTTTAGCGTTATTTTCCTCCTCTGCCACGATCGGTTTACTTTTTGCAGGTTTTTCCGCATTAGTGATATTTTCAGAATGGATCAACACTTCCAAACGGCGCGGCGAACTGGAGAAAGCAAATATGGAAACAGAGTTACAGATGCTTAAAAACCAGATCAATCCGCATTTTCTTTTCAATACCCTTAATAATTGTTATTTACTTGTACGCAAGCAAAGACCGGAAGCTGCTGAAATAATATTTCGTCTTGAAGACCTTTTACGGTATCAGATCGGTGACAGTTAAAAAAATAACGTAACTTTGGGAGAAGATATCATATTTCTGAATGATTATCTAAAACTGGAAGAGATACGCAGGGATAATTTCAGTTTCTCAATTGAAAGCAACGTAAAGGACGACATAACCATTCCTCCGATGATCTTTATTCCCTTTGTGGAAAATGCAATAAAACACAACCACGACAGCAACAATCTTTCTTACATACGGATAGATTTCGGTAAATGGGATAAAGGAATTGTATTCCGGTGCATCAATTCTAAACCTTTTGAAAAGAAAGCGGGAAAAAGTGCAGGAGGAATCGGACTGAACAATATCCGGCGAAGGCTCGCACTACTGTATCCTTCATCACACGAACTGATAATAAATGAGTCAGGGAACGAATATTCAGTGACTTTAAAACTTGAAATATGAGATGTATAATCGTAGATGACGAACCACTAGCCAGGGAAGCCATAGAATTACTGGCAGAAGATTTCGAACAATTAACAATTACCGGAAAATTCAACAACGCGGCAAGCGCTGCAGAATATATTGAAAATAACCGAGTGGATCTCATTTTTCTCGACATATGCATGCCCGGAACGACAGGGCTGGAATTTGCACACGCGGTTCCTAAAAACACATTGGTCATTTTCACCACAGCTTATGCAGAATACGCCCTTGACAGTTACGAAGTGGATGCTGTGGATTATCTCGTTAAACCGGTACTTCCGGAAAAATTCAAACGTGCAGTGGTAAAAGCCGTATCTTATCATGATTTATTGATCTCGGAAGAAAAATCGGAAGCGGATACAGTTGAAGAGGATTATTTTTTCGTCAAATCCGATAGAAAATTTGTAAAAATCGGATTCACAGACATCCTCTTCATCGAAGGGCTAAAGGATTATATCGTATTACAAATGACTAACCGGCGGATAATAACAAAAATGACCATTAAATCGGTATCCGAAATACTGCCTCAACGTAATTTCATGAGGGTCAATAGATCCTACATTGTAAATACCGATCATATCGAATCATTCGACGCGAACGATATTTTTATAGGAAAATATGAGATCGCGATCGGTATCAGCTACAGGGAAAAATTTTTCGAAGAATTTCTGCATCGGAAAAATAATCGATAGATATTCCGGGCACCATTATTTTGTCATAGTAATTATTTTCAGTACCTTTTATACGTCCTTAACTATGGATATTCCGAATTGGAAGTATTTAATTTCAAAATATAGATAATGAACGTTGAAGAACTACGGGAACAATGCCTCGCAATAAAAGGATCGACAGAGAGCCTTCCATTCATTCATCATAACGTACTCGTATTTAAAGTAATGGGGAAAATTTTCTGCATGGTTCCGCTCGAACCAGCGAACGGTGTTTTTACTGCAGATATGAAATGTAACCCTGAACGGTCTTTGGAATTGCGGGAAAAATATGCGGGAATAAGCCATGGACATCATCCTAAGTCACTCCAAAGGAACAGGATTATTCTCGAGAGCGATGTTCCTGTTGAACTCATACTGGAACTTATCGAGCATTCCGTACAGGAAGTATTACAAACCTTATCCAAAACCAAAAGAAAATTTTACGAGGAAATCTGATGGCAAAGG
>Ga0192245_10062_pt1 | contig 49310 bp, 32 predicted proteins | sample Koala_Koa27_M3_FD_131238 | JGI IMG/M metagenome (GOLD analysis project Ga0192245, IMG submission 131238) | Enriched cells from koala feces incubated with labeled cellulose particles, San Francisco Zoo, California, United States - Koala_Koa2-7_M3 ...
GATATCGGGATTCTATTTTGTGGTGGCTGGCTGGACATTGGAATATATTGTGCAGGCGGCTTCCGGTTCATTGAACGGAAAATCGGCAACGGAATTTGCTACCGAGTTTTCTGACTTCTCATCCAGTGTTTTTCGTCCTATTATGTGGACTGTCATTTTTATTGCTTTCACCCATTTTGTGATCATCTCCGGTGTCAAGAATGGAATAGAGAGAGCCTCAAAGGTTTTGATGCCTGTTCTATTCCTGATTCTGATCATATTATGTGTCCGTTCTGTGACATTACCGAACGCAGAAGCCGGTCTTTCTTTTCTGTTTAATCCGGATTTCAGTAAAATTAATTCTTCTGTTATTCTGAGTGGCATGGGACAGGCATTTTTCTCTTTGAGTGTGGGTATGGGATGTCTGATCACTTACTCCTCCTATTTTGGAAAGGAAACAAATTTACAGAGAACAGCTTTGGAAGTAACTGTGTTGGATAGCTTAGTTGCTTTGCTTGCAGGAGTGATGATCTTCCCGGCCGTATTTAGTTTTGGAATTGAGCCGACCGCAGGACCGGAGTTGGTTTTTATTACTTTACCTAACGTGTTTAGCCAACTACCTTTCGGATCTTTGTGGTCTTTCATTTTCTATGTATTATTAGCATTGGCAGCTCTTACTTCTACGATTTCTCTTCATGAGGTAGCCACAGCCTATGTGCATGAGGAATATCATATGATACGCTCCAGAGCGGCACTAATAGTCTCTTTGGGTACAGTTGTATTTGCAGTGATCAGTTCGTTGTCTTTGGGGATTTTAAAAGAGTATACGATTTTCGGGCTTACCTTCTTTGACTTTCTGGATTATGTTACGGCAAAGATCATGTTACCTTTCGGTGGAATGTTGATCTGTATCTTTGTCGGTACCCGGGTAGATCGAAAAATTCTAAAAGCAGAACTAACCAACGAGGGTACGGTTCCTTTCTATTTCTTTAATACATATTCTTTCTTTATGAAATATATTGCTCCGGTAGCGATCGGATTAGTCTTTCTGAATGAACTGGGTCTGATCAATCTGATCACTTCTCAATTTAAATAAAAAGAATGGTATAATTTACTTAGAACCCAAAAGTCAATTATACCATTTTTCCCTTTCTCAAATATTGAACTTTAAACCTTAACCTTATGAATTGGCGTGACCTGTTTTATTTCTCTTCCGGTGAACGGAGAGCCTTATCTTTTCTTCTATCCCTTATTCTGATCGCTTTTATTCTTCTTATCCTGAATGACCATTTTACGATAGAATCGATGGATTCGGATGAAAAAGAAAGAATTCTTTTTTCTTCAGATAAAAAAGAAATTCCTGAAGACAGTCTTATCCGGCAACCAGTTGTGGAGAAACCTCCTACTCCTGTTAAAAAGAAGATCACTCAAACATCTCCAAAGAAAAATTTCCAGAAATATCCATCTCCCCCATTCCCTAAGAATGAAAAGTTAAAAGCCGGTGAAAAGGTGGATTTAAATAGGGCTGACACTACTCTTCTAAAAAAAGTGCCAGGTATTGGAAGTGCTTTTGCCCGGCGTATTGTCGGATACCGGAATCTATTAGGCGGATTTTACAGTGTTGAGCAACTGAAAGAAGTCTATGGAATGGAAGAAGAAAGATTTTTGCAAATAGAACCTTTCTTTCTGATAGACAAATCTCATATCCGGCAACGGAAGATAGATGCTCTATCTCCTGATTCCTTGCTGAAACACCCCTATCTGAATTATCCCCGGCAACGGGCAATCACCCGGAAGCTGAAACAACAGGGACAGATTTCCGGATGGGAGGAATTTATCCTATTAGAAGAGTTCACCCCGGACGATATAGAGAAATTGAAAAACTATTTTAGTTTTAATTAATTTGAAAAGTTGGATTCCCCGTGTTCCCGTCTCCACGGGAAACGAGAGCTAATTAATATGATCCTGTGGCTCACTTCCCGCTACTCATCACTCCGGAGTCATCGTCACTATTACTGATTCGTTTACTTCCTCCTTTAAAGGTACGTCCAAATGAGAAATTATAGGAGAACTGTAACAGTAACATGCGGGAGATCTCATCTGTGTGTAAAGCTCTTTTGTAACTTGCATATTTAGACCAGTTCTCGGTTTCCATTTTGTAATTGTTCACGAATGGATTGAATGCACCCACCGTAAACGCAAGATTTTTATGACTATATCTCAACATGGCATAATGAATATTTTCTCCTCCGCTCATCGTTTCTCCATAAAACCAATTCCAATTGGTTTCCATACCCATAGCCAGCATGAATTTTTTGTACGTGGCTGACATGCTTATATTTGAAAACCAGTTGGTATAAGTATAAGAATAGCTATTTCCGTGGCTCATATAATGATTTACTCCTCCGGTGAGGGAAACCTGAAGTACCTCTTTCCAGGGACCTACCCGTACGGTTAACCGGCTGGCTAAACGCTGCCAGTCTTTCTGATTATCCCAGGTCTGGATGATCTTCCCGTTTTCCAGGAACTTTTCGTCCATAATCGCTTTGGGCTGGTATTCATATGTCCCCCATAAATTCCCGTAAAACATCCCTTTTTGCAATTCATATGTCAATTCGGTACGGTAGCGGAGGTAAGGGTTTAAATTGGGATCCCCCCGTTGGATCTGTAAAGAGTCTATCACCTGTTCCACTGCACTTAAATTAGAAAGAGAAGGGGCCGAATTACTGATATTCGCGTTCAAACGGATACTGGAACCCTGCATAATATTATATTGTAGCACTAACCGGGGATTAAATGTGTAATACTGGTAGCCATCCACATTTTCCTGTCCGAACCAGGACCGGGTCATTCCTACGCCTAATGTATAATCCAGCTTCTTTGCCTTTCCTGTAAATTCAGCATACAGAAAGGTCTCCGACTGATCCATTTTGGTTATATAATTATAACCATTCCTGTACTCATTATCAGAGAAGGAGTGAGTATAACGGATCCCACCACTTAAACGGTTGCTGCCTAATTTTTTCTCATAAATACCCTCTCCGATAATGGAATATTTTTTACCTGTCACTAAGTTATTAATGTCTGTCAGCAACACATCCTCTCTACTTTCCTGGTAAAAGCGTTCTGAATTGGCATAATTATAAGTTCCTACCGCATTGATAACAATCGTCTGATCATTCGGTAAACTTTGTTGATAGTATAGATCTAATGCAGGTCTATGCCATTCTTCCGCAGAGTTATCGATCATGTAGACTCTATCGGCCGGATCTTGTATGTTATAGAGATTTCCTTTATAGTCAAAATGAGGCTGATTATTATTATAATAACGGACCGTCGCATTAAATAACATTTTGTCTGGTTGATTAAAGCTATAAGTTGCATTCAGATGTTGCCAGTTCATCCGTGCACGACTATGTTCCCCATCTTCCTTACGCTGAAGGGTAGAGCCATCCTCAAACAGGAAGGATTCTTCGTTATTGCGGTAAATCTTATAGAAGTCCCGGTGGCTGATCCCGTAATTCATGGAAAATTCTGATTTCTTATGATTCACTTTCCCATGAACAAAATTATTTCCCCATGCAATGATAGGGCTATCACTCAGATCGACTCCGAAGCTCCCCCCCTGTTTCCGGACGATGAACGATATAGTCTAATACTACTTCCGCATTTCCATAACGTAAACCGGGATTGTCATGATATTCAATACGAATGATCTCTGCGGGTTGGAGAGCTAAGATCTCCTGTAATTCCACTTTGGCTCCATTAATACGTAGTTGGATCTCACCTCCGCCGGGAAGAGCGATCTCATTAAAAAGTGGATTTATTTGTAGTTTGGGTAACATTAATTGCTGCAGCAGATTGAGCCCGTTAGTAGAAGCCTCAATCTGCCGGTCAGTAGGGAAGACGATCTTTTTATCCGAACGGCTGGTTTGATTGGATGCGGTGACAGTTACTCCTTCGAGCGCCATGGAACTATCTTCCAGTAAAATATCTTCTAAGGTAACCGGACGGTTCAAACCATTCAGCGTAAAGCATTGTGATTCATATCCCATACTGGAAACAACCAGTAAATAGTTCCCCGGCTGGATTTGGTTTAAACTGAATCTTCCCCTCTCATCCGTAGTGATTCCTGAAATAAAAACAGAGTCCGTAGTTTGTAAAATGACATTTGCAAATTCCAGAGCTTCTCCATTTTTTGCCTCTTTCACGATACCTTTAATCTCTACACTTTGGGCAAGACCCATCACTACCACGCTGAATAACAGCATGATCATTCCAATCATCCTTCTCATAAGTTCTTCGTTTATTTTTATCTTACCAACTCTGACAGGAGGGCTCTTTTCCTGCATTTACTAATAAGACGAACCGATAGTGGAAAAGGTTACAATAGAAAAGAAAAAAATAGTAGCCATGAGAAAACACAGCTTCTTTTTATTCGTAGATCAAACTGGATAAGTTTTGAGTATCAAAGACTTGATTCGCTACTTCGAGAATTTCCTCCGCAGTGACGTTTTCAATCTTTTTGAATATTTCCGGTAACGTATCATACCGGTTATAATGAAGAAAGCTTTTTCCTAATCCCAAAAACAGACTCTCCCGGTTATCCCCGGATATCCCTAATTGACCAATCACCTGCTTTTTGGCAGCAGCCAGTTGGGAAGTGGAGAGTTTATTCTCCCGGATTCTGGCCAACTCTTTATGCACTAACCGGATTGCCTTATTCAAATGTTTCGGGTCCGTTCCAAAATAAATGCTTGCAAATCCGGTATCTGTATAGGAAGTGATAGAAGAATCCACATTGTAGACTAAGCCATGTTTTTCCCGTAAAGATAAGTTTAGCCGGTTATTCATTCCCGGACCTCCCAATATATTATTCAGTAGGAAAAGAGGGATTCTTTTCTCATCGAACATACTGAAGGTTCTTCCGCCGATCAGGACATGCGCCTGATGGGTATCCTGATGTTCCTTCCTATTTTGTGCAGGAATTTGTTCCGGTGCTTTTCTGGTTAACGGCACAGAGGGAGTGCTGATATCAGATAATGTTCTTTCCGCTAATTGGGTAATCCGGTTAAAATTCATTCTCCCCATGGAAAAGAAGACCATATTTCCGGGGGTGTAAAAACGATTGAGGAAAGAACGTCCAGAAAGAGAATTAAACTTCAGGATGGTATCTTCCTCGCCCAAAATATTATGTCCAAGTGCATGCCCCCTAAAAAGCATATTTTCAAACTCATCAAAGATCAGCTCAGAAGGACTGTCTTTGTAGGAATTGATCTCATCGAGGATCACGTCAATTTCCTTTTCAATCTCCTGTTCCGGAAATTGAGAATGAAAAACAAGATCCGCCAGGAGTTCGAACGCCCGGCTGAAATGCTCTTCCATAAAAACAGAGTACACAAAGGTGTCTTCTTTCGTTGTATACGCATTGAGTTCACCTCCTACATTTTCCATCCGGTTTAGAATGTGCCATGATTTTCTTTTCTGTGTACCTTTAAATAACATATGCTCTACAAAATGGGCTAATCCGTATTCTTCCGGAGCCTCATCCCGTGTGCCTGCATGAATAGCGAAGCCACAGTAAGCTACCGGGGAATCAACCGGAAGATGGATCATACGAAGGCCGTTAGAGAGTGTATAAGTCTGATAATGCATATGTTTTGTTTTGATAAGTCTGTTTCATACGAACGCGCAAAAGTATAACTAAAAATGTTTCCCCCCAATTAAAAATAGTTTATATGAGAGCAGAAATCATTAAAAATAGATACTTTTGTACTCAATTTTGGTGAATACGTATTGAATAAAGAATAATAACCCATGATAAACGAAGAGATAACCTCTATCCTCCGGCAGGAAGCGGAAGCAGTCCTACAGATCCCGGTATGTGAGGATTATGAAAAAGCGGTGGACTACATTGTTGAGTATGTCCATGAAAAGAAAGGAAAGCTGATCACCGCCGGAATGGGAAAAGCCGGTCAGATCGCGATGAATATTGCCACCACTTTCAGTTCGACGGGTACTCCGGCTTTCTTTCTGCACCCCAGCGAGGCGCAGCATGGGGATCTGGGAATTGTCCGGGAAAATGATATTATGCTATTGATTTCCAATTCCGGAAAAACAAATGAAATAGTAGATCTGCTGCAACTGACACGTGGGTTAGTCCCTGACATCAAATTTATTGTGATTACCAGTAACCCGGATAGCCCGTTGGCTAAAGAAGCGAATGCCTGCCTGTTGACCGGAAACCCGAAAGAGGTGTGTGTCTTAGGGTTAACCCCTACCACTTCCACCACCGTGATGACCGTGATCGGAGATATTTTAGTCGTGAATACGATGAAACGGATTGGGTTTACCAACAAGGAATATGCAAAACGGCATCATGGAGGTTATTTAGGCTCTAAAAGTCGCCAGCAAAGTGTAGAAGAATAGACCTTATAAAAGATATGAGAAAAGTAATAGGCGTAGGGGAAACGATCTTAGATATCATTTTTAAAAATGACCAGCCTCATCAGGCCGTTCCCGGTGGATCTGTTTTTAATGGTTTAGTCTCTTTAGGACGTCTGGGTGTCCCGGTCTCTTTTATCAGCGAATTAGGGAATGATAAAGTGGGAGAAATAATCCGTCAATTTATGACAGAGAATAATATATCAACGGACTATGTAGACTGTTTTCCGGATGGCAAAAGTCCCATTTCACTGGCTTTTCTGGATGAAGATCATAATGCTCAGTATACCTTCTATAAAGATTATCCCAATCAGCGACTGGAAGTACCTTTACCACAGGTAAATGAGGATGATATTTTTATTTTTGGATCCTATTATTCGCTGAATCCGGTTTTACGGGAGCGGATAGTGGAATTTCTGGAATATGCTAAAGAGCGGAAAGCCATCATTTATTATGATCCGAATTTCAGGAATGCCCATGCCCATGAAGCTATTTTTCTGACCCCGACCATTCTGGATAATTTTGAGTATGCCGATATCGTAAGGGGATCGGATGAAGACTTTCTGAATATATTTGGTAAAACAGATATGCAATATATCTATAAAGAACACATTCAGTTTTATTGCGACCGTTTTATTACCACGCATGGAAAAGAAGGAGTCCATTTGTTTACAAAAAATGACCACTCCCATTTCCCTACCAATGAGATCGAACCCTGCAGTACGATCGGTGCAGGAGATAATTTCAATGCCGGAATTATCTATGGACTTCTGAAATATGATGTACGCCACCGGGATTTGCCGGAGTTGAGTAAAGAGATGTGGGGTAAGATCATTACCTGTGGAATGGATTTGGCAACAGAAGTCTGTTTAAGCTATGATAACTATATTTCAAAAGAGTTTGCAGCGGGTTATAATCATCCCTCTCAATCTTAAATATCATTAGCCGGAGTACCTATAGCGTGTGTTTTATTTATCTTTGTATAGATGCTTAGATAGAATATGATGTCAGAAAAGATATTTCTTTTATTAACAAGTATATTTGCACTAACGAACTGTCAATCCCGGGACCCTGAGATCAGAGCGGTATGTTCACGCCAGGATATAGGAAATTATGTCATTAAATGGGAAACAGATCCTCCGATGGCCGGGACTGTAAAGATCTATGTATCTGATAATCCGGATACGTTCGACCGGACACGTCCGGTTCTCTATGCTAATATAAGTGATAATATAACTACTTATATCACTCCGGATAATATGACCCGGCAGTACTTCCTGTTATCCTTTAATGATAAATATACCCGTGTTGTCAGCTCCCGCCGGGATGCTATGGATCAGATCCGTAATTTTCGGGATATAGGGGGATACAATACCACAGACCACCACATGGTACGCTGGGGTAGGGTCTATCGCTCCGGAGATTTGTTCCGTATGAGCGAAAGAGATTCGCTTCGTTTGGCCAAGCTGGGTATCAGAACCATTCTGGACCTTCGTACGAAAGAAGAAGCAGCAGAAAATCCGGTTTCTTACACGAACGCAAGGATCCTTTCGCTGCCTGTTTCCAACGGAAATCTGGAAGAAATCACACAACGGTTAAAAGAAGGCCGTATCCGTAAAGGAGATGGAGTCCTTTTTATGCAGGATCTTTATCTGCAATATGTGACGGATAATACGGCCAGTTTCTCCGAAGCATTCCGGATTTTATTAGATCCGGAGAATTATCCACTATTAATATCCTCTACATTCGGTAAAGACAAAGCAGGCTTTCTGACAGCTTTGATTCAGGCAACGTTACAGGTTCCGGAAGATGTGATCTATAGTGATTATAGTTTGTCTCAGGATTGGTATGCGGATCATACCCGGAGGATGCGGGGATTTGCCCGAACACTGAACCCGGATGCCCAGGAAGCACTGACGGTTATGTTGCAAACCAATGAGGCTTATCTGGATCTGGCTTTCCGTAAGATTAAGAAAGAGTATGGATCGGTTGACAAATATCTCATAAAAGAACTAAATTTAACAGAAAAGGATCTGTCTAAACTGAAAGAACTATTGCTTTTATAGGCTGAATCCGAATTATTTGCCTACCTTTGCACAGCAAAATTTATTTTATACAAACATCGCACTTTGAAAACATTTGAAGAATTAGGAGTTGCCGCACCGATACTGAAGGCAATTCAAGAAATGGGCTACGAATCGCCCATGCCTGTACAAGAGGAAGTGATTCCTTTTTTATTAGGAGAAGATAACGACGTAATTGCATTGGCCCAGACTGGAACCGGTAAAACTGCTGCTTTCGGATTACCCTTACTACAAAAGATAGAAGTAAATCAATATTATCCTCAGGCACTTGTTTTGTGTCCTACCCGGGAACTATGTTTACAGATAGCAGATGATCTGAATGATTATTCTAAATATATAGATAACCTCAAGGTTCTTCCTGTATATGGAGGATCAAGTATTGAGAGCCAGATTAAAATGCTAAAAAGAGGAGTGCACGTAGTCGTGGCTACTCCAGGGCGTTTACTGGATTTAATGAACCGCAAGACTGTGGACCTGAGCAAGGTTCGTAATGTTATTCTGGATGAAGCGGATGAAATGTTAAATATGGGATTCACTGAGAGTATCAATGCGATCCTTGCTGAGGTACCGGCTTCCCGTAATATGCTTTTGTTCTCTGCCACTATGCCACACGGGATAGCTTCTATTACCAAAAAATATATGAACAATCCGAAAGAGATTGTCATCGGTAATAAGAATGAAGGTAATAAAAATATCAAGCATGTGTATTATATGGTTCAGGCAAGAGATAAATATCTGGCACTGAAACGCATTGCTGACTATTATCCGAATATTTACGGTATTATCTTCTGCCGTACCCGTAAGGAGACACAGGAGATTGCGGACAAATTGATTCAGGATGGCTACAACGCAGACTCTTTGCATGGTGAATTGAGCCAGGCACAGCGTGATTATGTGATGCAGAAATTCCGTATCAAAAATCTGCAGTTGCTGGTGGCTACTGATGTCGCTGCGCGTGGTCTGGATGTAGATAACCTGACACATGTCATCAACTATGGATTGCCGGATGAAATCGAGTCTTATACGCACCGTAGTGGTCGTACCGGACGTGCCGGCAGAACAGGAATCTCTATCTCGATTTGTCACATCAAAGAAAAAGGTAAAATCCGTGAACTCGAACGTATCCTGAATAAGAGCTTTGAGAAAGGCGAGATGCCAAGCGGACAGGCAATTTGTGAAAAGCAATTATTGAACTTAGTAGACCAGATCGAAAAAGTGAAGGTGGACGAAGATGAAATTGCTGAATTGATGCCTGCTATTTTCCGTAAACTGGAATGGTTAGACAAAGAAGATATCATCAAACGGGTGGTTTCTCTTGAATTCAACCGGATGATTGATTACTATAAAGACGCGGAAGAAATACAGATTGTAGATGAACGGTCCATGAAGAAAGAACGTTCTGAACAACGGGGTGATCGTCGTTTCCCGGTGGCAGAAGAAGGATTTTCCCGTTTCTTCCTCAATTTCGGTAAGGCCGATGGTCTTTTCCCTAATCAGTTGATTGAGCTGGTTAATAAATGTGTACCTGGAAAAGTCCGGATCGGAAAGATCGATCTTCGTGAAAACTTCTCTTTCTTTGAAGTAGAAGAAGGAGAGGCCATGCGTGTAATGGATCAGATGAATGGATATGAGATTGAAGGCAGACGCCTTTCTGTAGAACCTGCCCAAGGGAAAAAAGAAGGAGGCCGGGAGGTCGTTCCGGAGGTAGCGGATTTAACAGAGGAAAGCGTGAGGGGGAACGCGATAGTAGTTCCCGTGCCTCTTATGACCGCTCTGAAAGACGGGATCGTGACCGTGATAAACCGTGGAGACGCCCTTCTTCAGACAGGGATGCCCGAAAAAAACGCTCGGATCGTCAACGAAGAACTTCCAACAGATAAGATAGAAACAGGATGTGTCCAACCGGATACATCCTGTTTTTTTAATACCCTCCTCTAACAGTCATTTTTTATTTTTCGTCACCCGGGAAAAATCTCAGTCACACTCCGGCCCCCCGTTTTGTTTATAAAAAGATAAAAAGGAAGTAATCCTATCATAAGGAGAAGGTATGCTGATGAATATAGTAAACTAAATCCTTATTGCAGACTACCAAGGTTAAGACCCCGGCATCATAACCCTGTGATCCCGGGGGATCAGCCTTAATCTCCCGGGGGCATAACCCTGCACTGCCGGCAGTATAACCTTAGCGGTCTTCATGCATGCCCTACCAGGCTACTAAACCCGGAATAGTTTATATACGGTTTTGCTTAACCGGCTTTAAAGATTCATATAGTAAAGGTATATGTAGGATAAATTGGGATAATATGGACGAAAAAGGGCATGAGAGATGAGAGATGAACTACACAAATTTTGTGTAGTTGGATGTTTTAAAGAGATTCTTCTATTTATAACCTAATTCTTTATTATAGGCATCCCGGTCATTGATGATTTCAAGGGCTTTCTGATAGGCCGGATTATCATCATTAATCACCTGATAGTATTCACCCATTTCATAAATATCCCTTGCGACCAATGCTTTGATCTGTAGTTTGATCAGCGCTTTGGAACGTTCATATTCCTCTTCATTAAACTCAATATCTTCTTCCTGAGCTATTTCTTTCAGTTCATCAATCATAGCCGGAGTAACCTCAAACTGTTGATTGAACTGGATAAACTTCGGATAGTTAGCTGCCAACTCTTCCCGGTGCTGGTCTACATAATTCATAGCCACCCGGTAGACTACCCCTTTAGCCACCAATTTACGGTGATAGTCCGTATAACGGGTGGTATCCACCGGGATAAATACATCCGGCATAATACCGCCGCCGCCATAGACAGTACGTCCGGTCACCAAGGTATTGAATTTCATGGAATCCGGGAAATGAATACTATCCGCACTCATGAGCTCACCCCGGTTATAGCGTTCAATCAGGTCATGCCTGTAATCATCCGTTTTACCACTTTCATAGGGTTTCTGGATGGTGCGGCCTGTTGGTGTGTAATAGCGTGAAACAGTCAAACGGATCATAGAACCATCCGGTAGCGGAATAGGCTTCTGTACCAACCCTTTTCCAAACGTACGGCGGCCAATAATCACGCCCCGGTCCCAGTCCTGGATAGCACCCGCCAGGATCTCACTGGCAGAAGCAGAAGATTCATCTACTAATACGACTAACCGTCCCTGTTCAAAATCTCCCCGTCCGGTGGAATTGGCCTCTTCCCGTGGCTGCTTGCTTCCCTCGGTATAGACAATCAACCTGTCTTTTTCGAGAAATTCATCCGCCAGATCAATGGCGATGTTCAGGTATCCTCCCCCATTCCCCTGCAAGTCCAGAATAAGGTTTTTCATGCCCTGTTTTTTCAGTTTCGCTAATGCTTCCCGGAATTCATCGGCTGACGAAGCCGCAAAGCGGTTCAGTTTCATATAGCCGGTTGTTTTATCTGCCATGTAGGCAGCGTCCAGACTATATACCGGGATCTTACCCCGGATGATTTTGAATTCGATCAGGTCCGGCGTTCCGGCACGAAGTACTTTGACCCGTACTTCCGTTCCTTTTTTACCCCGTAACATCTTCATGATGTCATTGGTCTTCATCTTCACTCCCGCTATCAGGGTGTCGTTCACCAGGATAATCCGGTCACCGGCATGTAGTCCGACCTTTTCTGACGGACCTCCGGCTATCACCTGGATCACATAGAGGGTGTCTGTGATCATATTAAACTGAATACCGATCCCATCAAAGTTTCCTTGTAGAGGTTCTGTCATATCCTTCGTTTCCTGAGGATCCAGATAGTCGGAATGAGGATCCAGTTTTTCCAGCATGCCGGAAATTGCGTCTTCTACTAACTTATCCGTGTCGGTAGAATCTACATACAAATTTGATATCGCATACAATGCCAAAGACAATTTGCGAGCTTCCTGATTAGGATTATTTTGAGCGTTGAGCTGGAAAACAAACGTGGCTAATAACAGGAACAATAGGTTTTTTTTCATTATTTTCATTATTTCATCAATACAAATCAATTTCTTCCGGAACGAATAAAGAGACATCCTTTCCGTAGCGCAACAGTTCGCGCACTATACTTGAACTAATATGGGTGTGTTCGGGTTCAGTGAAAAGTATAAAAGTTTCAATACCAGCCAACTTCCGGTTAACATCTGCTATTGTCTTTTCATATTCAAAGTCATTGACCGTACGGATTCCCCGCAGGATGAAATCAGCATTCATCTCACGGGCAAAATCTACGGTCAGGGTGGCATAAGGTTCTACTCTTATTCTCGGGTTATCCTTATAAAGGGTACGGATCTGCTCTAATCTTTTTTCGAGGGTAAAATAGGTAGACTTCTTATCATTTACCCCGATTGAGATAATGATCTCATCTACCAGCTCCAATCCCCGGTTCACCAGTGATTGGTGTCCGATCGTGAAAGGATCAAAGGTTCCCGGAAACAAAGCGATTTTTTTCATGCGATCTCTTCTTCAACAACGAGGTTTTCGATAATAAAAGTCTGTCGTTCCATCGTGTTTTTACCCATATAGAACTCCAGCATTTCCTTCACTAAATCCTCTTTCTTCATTTTTACCGGGTCTAAACGCATATCCTTTCCGATAAAGTTCTTAAACTCATCCGGGGAGATCTCTCCCAGCCCTTTAAAGCGGGTAATCTCCGGATTTTTCCCGGCGGCCTCCATGGCAGCCAGACGTTCCTCTTCGGAATAGCAGTACCAGGTTTGTTGCTTATTACGTACCCGGAACAGCGGGGTTTGTAAAATATACACATGGTTGCCTTTGATCAGGTCAGGATAAAATTGCAGGAAGAAAGTAATTAACAACAAACGGATATGCATACCATCCACATCCGCATCGGTTGCTATGATCACTTTGTTATATCTCAATCCTTCCAGGCCATCTTCTATATTCAAGGCTGCCTGCAACAGATTGAACTCTTCATTTTCGTATACGATCTTTTTAGTCAGTCCATAACTGTTTAAGGGTTTTCCCCGCAAACTGAATACTGCCTGCAAATTCGGGTCCCGGCTTTTGGTGATCGATCCGCTTGCAGAATCTCCCTCGGTAATAAAAATACAACTCTCTTCTTTCCGGTCTCCTTTATTATCATTCAGATGGATCCGGCAATCTCTCAGCTTTTTATTATGTAGATTCGCTTTCTTTGCTCTTTCACGAGCCAGTTTAGTCACCCCGGCAATGGCTTTCCGTTCCTTCTCTGATTCAAGGATCTTACGTAGCATTGCCTCGGAGGTTTCCGTATTTTTATGAAGGTAGTTATCCAGCTCTTTTTTAATGAAATCACCGATAAACTTCGCTACGGTAGGCCCATCCGGCCCCATATCTTTCGATCCTAATTTCGTTTTCGTCTGGCTCTCGAACACCGGCTCTTCCACTTTGATACTGATCGCCGCGACAATACCGGTGCGGATATCGGAGTATTCAAAATTCTTATTGTAATACTCCTTGATCACACGCCCCAATATTTCACGAAAAGCAGAAAGATGGGTACCCCCCTGGGTCGTATGTTGTCCGTTTACAAACGAATAGTACTCTTCTCCGTACTGGTTACTATGGGTAATTACCACTTCGATGTCTTCACCCTGCAAATGAATGATCGGGTAAAGCGGATCCGTAGTCATATTCTCATTCAACAGATCCACCAGGCCATGACGGGAATAGAACCGTTTCCCATTATACAAAATGGTCAGTCCGGAGTTCAGGAAAACGTAATTTTTCAACAGGTTTTCTATAAACTCATCTTTGTATTGGTAGTCTTTGAAAATATCTTTATCCGGGATAAAATAGATCAGTGTTCCGTTAGCCTCATCCGTCGGCTGGACTTTCTTTTCCTCTGTGATGACAGCCCGGCTGTATTCCACCTGCTTGCATTCACCATCCCGGCAGCTACGGATCAGGAAGTAACTACTTAAGGCATTCACCGCCTTGATACCGACACCATTCAATCCTACTGATTTTTTAAACGCTTTGCTATCATATTTCGCTCCCGTATTCATTTTACTGGAGACGTCCACTACTTTTCCGAGGGGAACACCACGACCGTAGTCACGAACCGTAACGGTTCCCTCCTCCACAGTCACTTCGATGGTTTTCCCGTATCCCATCATATATTCATCGATGGAGTTATCCAATACCTCTTTCAGAAGTACATAAATACCATCATCCGCATAACTTCCATCCCCCAGCTTGCCGATATACATACCCGGACGCCGGCGGATGTGCTCCATCCATTCGAGCGTTTTTATATCTTCATCATTATATGCTGTAGGTCCCTGCATAAATTATTAATTGATAATTGATAATTGAAAATGGACAATTATCATTTGTTATTAGTGATTATTATTTTTAACAGAATTAAAAAATTTCAATTTCCAATTCTTTTTGAGAAGGCTCTTCTCGTTTTATGATGTTCTCTTTTGAAATAGTCCCATTGAGCCTGTACGGCACTATTCATCTCCAATTCCGGATTACTCTCCGCATATTCCACTCCTAAATCTCTGTAGACGGGGATCAGGTCATTGAATAAAAGGGCATTTACTCCTTTATTCTGATATTCCGGCAATACACCCATCAGATAGAGATCCACCACCTTGGGTCTGGACTTCAACGCTTTCAGCAAATGAATAAATCCAAACGGGAACAGGTGTCCTTTTGCTTTTTTCAATCCGTTGGAAAGGTTCGGCAGAGAGATCCCAAAACCGACCACCGTATCATCTTCTTCCCGGATGATCAATGTGACCAGATCCAGGCGGATCATCGGAATATATTGGTTGACATAATAATCGATCTGTTTCTGCGTAAGCGGAGCGAACCCATATAACGGTGCAAAAGAGGCGTTCAGGGCTTCAAAGATCCGCTGTGCATAGGGCCAGACCTCTTTTCTGGATTTGAATTTCAATACTTTCAATCCATATTTCTTCTTTACGATCTCTCCTACCCGCAGATGCTTTTCAGGAATCCCTTCCGGAATATAGATCTTAAACTCATGCCAGTCCTGATCCTTCCCGTATCCCATCCGCTCCATGTGCTGAGGATAATAAGGATAATTATAGATCGTTGCCATGGTACCTAACTGGTCAAAACCTTCCACTAACATACCTTCATGATCCAGATCCGTAAAGCCCAATGGTCCGTGTAAAACCTCCATCCCATGTCCTTTTGCCCAACTCTCCACAGCAGCAAACAAAGCATTCACTACTTTTTCATCATCGATAAAATCCACAAATCCGAACCGGGCATTCTTTTGTCCCCAGACTTCATTGCTTGGGCGGTTGATAATCCCCGCGATCCTTCCAACCACTTCATCTCCCCGGTAGGCCAGGAAAAGAACAGCATCACAGACTTCAAATGCCGGATTCTTTTTAGGATCCAACGTCTGCATCTCTTCTTCTATCAAACCAGGAACGTGATAAGGGTTATCTTTATATAGATCAATATTAAATTTGACGAACTTCTTCAGCTCTTTTTTATTAGAAACTTCTTTTACAACAATATCCATTGGTATTTTTCATTATGATGTGCAAATTTACTAAATAATTTGTTACACAGGCTGTTTGTGCCTGAAAGAAACGGCCTTTATTTGGTTAATAAATATAGGATTTTTTAAAGGAGTTTTATCAGAACCCTATGGTTTCCCGCTACTGTTTATATATAACTTTTACAGGCCGTAGGCCTACTATATGTCAGGCCCCAGCAACGCTGGGGTTGGTAAGATGATCCAACAGTTGCGCACCATAGGTGCAGTATAGTCCAAATTGTATGGCTTATTCTACCTGGCATTCGGCATTCGACTACTATGCTGCGCCTACAGCGCGTAACAGATTGGGTTTCAATATACCCCGGCGATGCCGCAGGGCTGTTAAGTTCTCTTGTAAATATCTTAGATACTGATTATTCTATCCTGTAAGGATACCAGCAACAGCCCAGGGCTGAGCGAAGCGAATCCCTGGGTAAGGTTACCAAAACAATAACCCTGTAAGGGTTTCACTCTCTGTCAATGAGTCAATAATACATATGCAACCCCATGCAGGGTTGAATCATACCTCTTTACAACCCAGGGGCTCGCTTCGCTCAGCCCTGGGCTATTGCTGGTACCCTTGCAGGGTAGCATGTCAACATATAAAACATTTGCAAAAGAATTTAACAGCCCTGCGGCATCGCCGGGGCCTGACATATAGTAGGCCTACGGCCTGAAAAAAGATAGGACTCAGGAGAAAAGCGACTTCTATGTAAGCTATTTTGGCCACTCCATCTTGTTTTTTAGTTCTCCGCTCATTTTGTGTAAACTTATTCCGGAAAATGGAGTAGTATTTCTCTAAATTCTTTAACTTTGGATTTGAAAAACACCATTTTCAGACCTGGATCAAATCCTATTCTATTCCTGAGAGAAAAGAGATATCTAATAACATGAAATACAAACAGATGGTAACACGTAGGAATTTTCTTAAACAAGGGAGCCTGATCACAGCCGGATTAGCTGTTAATAAACTGGGTTCCGCCACAGCAATGAGTGCAGAAAGCTACAGACGAGTAGAAGGAGCCAACCGTAAAATTAATCTGGCCTGTGTCGGGATCGGATTCCGCGGAGGGGAAATAATCAAGGAATTTGATAAAACCGGATTAGCAAACATTGTTGCCTTATGTGATGTGGATATGGGTGCGGAACATACCCGGGAGATTATGGGAAAGTTCCCTAAAGCCAGACAATTCAAAGATTTCAGAGAGATGTTTGACAAAATGGGAAATGAAATCGAAGCAGTTACGGTAGGTGTACCGGATCATGCCCATTTTCCGATCTGTATGATGGCAATGGCATTAGGGAAACATGTCTATGTTAAAAAACCGATGTCCCGTACGTTTCTGGAATCGGAATTGATGATTCAGGCAGCTAAAAAAATATAGTAACGTGGTCACACAGATGGGTAACCAGGGTCATTCCGAAGCCAATTACTTCCAGTTTAAAGCCTGGCAGGAAGCCGGCATTATCAAAGATGTAACAGAAGTGACCGCCCATATGAACTCGGCCCGGAGATGGCATCCGTGGGATCCCAACATTACCCGCTTCCCCGAAGCGCAGTCTATTCCTCCCGGAATGGATTGGGACACCTGGTTAATGGCAACTCAACATCATGATTATCATGAAAGGTTTCATCATGGTAACTGGCGCTGCTGGTATGATTTTGGGATGGGTGCTTTAGGAGACTGGGGTGCACACATTCTGGATACGGTCCATGAATTCCTGGATCTGGGGCTTCCGTATGAAGTAACTCCTCTTAAACTGGAAGGACATAATGATTACTTTTTTCCTATGTCTTCGACACTTTTATTCCGTTTCCCACGCAGAGGAGATATGCCTGCGGTAGATATTACCTGGTATGACGGAGTAAATAATGTGCCGCCTGTTCCTGCCGGATATGGGACATCAGATATAGACCCCAATATTCCAACCGTAGCAGGAGGAAAGTTACAACCCACCAAACTCAACCCTGGTAAGATTATTTACAGCAAAGACCTGATCTTCAAAGGAGGTAGTCATGGGAGTACTTTATCTATCATCCCGGAAGAGGTGGCCAAAGAGATGGAATCGAAATTGCCTCCGGTACCGGAAAGTCCATCCAACCACTATGCGAACTTCCTGTTAGCGTGCTGTGGAGATGAAAAAACCCGGTCTCCTTTCGAGATCGCCGGCCCTCTCAGCCAGGTATTTTCTTTAGGTGTCATGGCTCAGCGCCTGAATGCTCCGCTCCGGTTTGACCGGAACACCAAAGAGGTCACCAACAATCCTTTTGCAAATGCCATGCTCACCGGTATTCCACCCCGCAAAGGATGGGAAGAATTTTATAAAATATAAACCATTTTCATAAATAAAGAATCAGAAAATGACCTATAAAAAACTATTACTAACTGTAGCATCCCTTTGTTTCACAGGTATCTTATTTGCAAGTGAACCTTTGCAGGGTAATGAACCTGCACTCCCTGTCCACCAGGAAGCTTTTTACACAACGGAAACACCAAACCAGTTAACAGAAGGGGAAATCCGGGAAGGATGGAAACTACTGTGGGATGGAAAAACAACAAACGGATGGCGGGGAGCCAAGATCAATGCTTTTCCTTCACAGGGATGGATCATTGAGAATGGTATTCTCAAAGTGGTGAAAAGTGACGGTGGAGAATCCACTAATGGTGGGGACATTATTACTACCCGGAAATATAAAAATTTTGTATTGAAAGTAGATTTTAAGATCACCAAAGGAGCTAATAGCGGCATTAAATACTTCGTAGATCCGGAATTGAATAAAGGAGAAGGTTCTGCGATTGGTTGTGAATTTCAGATCTTAGACGATGACAATCATCCGGATGCTAAATTAGGCGTAAATGGGAACCGGACCTTAGGGTCTTTATATGACCTGATCGCTTCTGAGCGGGGTGCTGACTTCCATTTTAACATGGATGATTTCAACACGGCCATGGTCATTGTTAACGGAAATAAAGTGGAGCATTGGTTGAATGGGGTAAAGATCGTTGAATATGAACGCAACACCCAGATGTTCAATGCGCTGGTTGCTTATAGCAAATACCGTGACTGGCCCAGATTCGGCAACCTGGCAGAAGGACACATCCTCTTACAGGATCATGGAGATGAAGTATGGTTCAAAAACATCAAGATCAAAGAATTAAAATAAATATATATCCTGTAGTCTACTCTCCCCTCTTGAAAGGGACAGGGGTGTGTTAAGAACTGTCTTTATCTCTGTGACACACTCCCTGCCCCTCTCAAGAGTTAATCCCTACCCATATCTTTTACAGGCCGTAGGCCTATCCTATGTTAGGCCCCGGCAACGCCGGGGTGTAGGTGATAAAAAAGATATTTCGCTCTGTGTTTATCTTCTCCAACCTGTGTCATCTGTGTACTCATATATACCTTCCTCCCGAACCTGTTTTTCAAACCATCTCCTGATTGATTACATTTTGACCCCTGTCCTTAACGATCCTCCCCTTTTACGGCAACAAAAATTCCGGAAGAATAACCGGTAGCCCCGTATCTTTGTTATATGAGTAAATAATCATTATTACATTACCTTTCTAAATTAATTTTATATGAAAAAATTGGTGGGCTGCCTGATAGCTTTACTTGTCTTTACAGGTAATAGCCTATATGCACAACATGTTTATGAAAAAGATCCAAAAGTGGAAAAACGTATTCAAAATTTAATCAAACGCATGACCCTGAAAGAGAAGGTGGGCATGCTACATGGGAATTCTAAATTTTATGTGGATGGTGTTCCCCGTTTAGGTATTCCGGAGTGGAGTTTGTCCGATGGTCCTCACGGAGTCCGGGCAGAAATTAACCGGCATGACTGGGCCTATGCCGGATGGACGAACGACTCCTCCACTTATTTCCCTACCGGGACCGCCTTTGCCGCTGCCTGGAATCCGGAACTGGCTTACCGCCGGGGAGAGGTACTGGGAGAAGAAGCCCGTGCCCGGGAAAAGGATGTGTTGTTAGGCCCTGGGGTAAACATTATCCGTAGCCCATTAAATGGCCGGAATTTTGAATATATAAGTGAAGATCCCTTCCTGAGTGCACGTCTGGCAGTACCTTATATTCAGGGATTACAATCCCGGGATGTGGCCGCCAGTGTTAAACATTATGCACTGAACAACCAGGAAACCGAACGTACCACCATTGATGTATATGCATCCGAACGGGCCCTTCGTGAAATTTACCTGCCTGCTTTCAAAGCCGCTGTAGAGGAAGGCGGAGCGCTCACCGTCATGGCGGCTTATAATAAATTCAGAGGGGAATGGTGTGCCGAGAATACCTATCTGGTACGCGACATTCTGAAAGGAGAATATGGATTTGACGGTGTATATTTAACAGACTGGAATGCCGCCCATTCTACGGTTAAATCGGCCCTGGCCGGGCTGGATCTTGAAATGGGTACTGATATTGCCAACTATGATGACTGGTACTTTGCTAATCCGCTGATCGAGGCGGTCGAAAGAGGGGAAATTCCGGAAAGCTTAGTAGACGAAAAAGTGGCAAATATATTACGTGTCATGATCCGTACCAACGTCCTGGACCCTAAAAAGCGTTTTAATCAGGGAAGCATCAATACCCCTGAACATCAGCAGGAGGCTTATCAGACTGCTGTCGAAGCAGTGGTTTTACTAAAAAATGAAAATAGCCTGCTACCTTTGGACCTGGGAAAAATAAACTCAGTAGCTGTAATCGGTGATAACGCCACCCGTAAACATTCAGACGGAGGATTAAGCTCGGAGATCAAGGCCTTATATGAGATTACCCCACTGGAAGGAATCCAAAACAGGTGGAGAGATCAGGTGAAAATCAATTTTGCACAGGGGTATGAAAAAACATCTACTTTCATAGAAGGTGCTAATAACGGCCAAAGTTCCGGTTATTTCACTGATGGTGGAGGAATTAATGAAGCCTTGTTAGACGAAGCGATCGAAGTGGCCAGAAATTCAGATGTTGCGCTGATCTTCTGCGGTCTGAATCATGATTATGACACTGAGTCTTTTGATAAACTTTATATGGATCTACCTTACGGACAGGTAGAGCTGATCCAGGAAGTTTGTAAAGTGAATCCAAACACCGTAGTCATTATGATCGCAGGTTCGCCTGTGGATATGGTGGCCACCTCGATTGTTGCTCCGGCTATTATCTGGGGATGGTTTAACGGGATGGAAGCCGGACATGCCTTTGCGGATATTCTGAGTGGCGTAGCTACTCCTTCCGGAAAGATGCCGTTTACCATTCCTTATTCATTAGACCAGATCCCCGCCCATGCCTATAATAACTTTCCGGGCCGTAAAGGGATCGTGAATTACGATGAAGACATCTTAGTAGGTTACCGTTGGTTTGATACTAAGAATCAACCGGTTGTCTATCCGTTCGGATACGGATTATCCTATACTGATTTTGTTTTTGACAATTTCATGACAGACAAAAAAGAATATACACAGGAAGACACCATTCATGTCCTGTTCACTCTTTCCAATAACGGAGGATACCGTGGTGCGGAAGTGGCCCAGGTATATGTCAGCGATGTGGAAGCATCTGTCCTGCGTCCTGTAAAAGAGCTGAAAGGATTCCGGAAAGTATTTCTGGAACCGGGAGAGGCAGAAGCAGTAGAGATTACGATCCCGGTTTCTGATCTGGGCTTCTATGACGAAAATCAAAAACGGTTTGTAGTAGAACCCGGCGAGTTCATTATCCATGTAGCCACCTCTGCCGAACAGATCAAAAACAGTATGTCCATCCAGGTAAGATAAAACTTTATTGGAAGGATTATTCCATAACACAGACACAGAGACTGGATCAAACGTCCATTTATTATAGCAATAGACTAATGATTATAATCAAATACCCCTGATTTCTATGTTAAGATCCAAGTGATTCAGACAATTAAAAACCATAAAATAATATTCATGAAAAAGATCATTACAGTATTCACATCCGGGCTTATCCTGTTCAGTGCATGTGAGACGGAAGGATACGAAAGAACAGCAGAAGGTATGATCATCCATCCCCAATCCGGTCCCGCCAAAGCCATTCAAATAATCCCGGTGACAGACCAGGTAATTCATGTGAAAGCCTCTCCTTCCGGAGACTTTTCCGAAGATCCGAACCTGATCGCCGACACCAAAAAATTACCATCGATCTCTTATAAGGTAAGAACCTCCGGAGACACGATCATCCTGAGTACGCAATCCATAAACACCCGTGTGTTACGCACCACAGGTGAGATCCTTTTTACTGACGCCGACGGCAATCTGATCCTGCGTGAAAAACAGGGAGGAGGAAAAGAATTCACTCCCATCGAAGTAGAGGGAACAAAAGGATATACCTTCCGGAACGTTTTTGAAAGCGACGGTGACGAAGGATTATATGGTCTGGGGCAACATCAAAGCGATGAATTCAACTACAAAGGAAAAAACGAAGAGCTTTTCCAGTATAATACAAAGGTGAGTGTACCTTTTATCGTATCGACCAAAGGCTATGGTATCTTATGGAATAACTACTCCTTAAGCCGTTTCGGAGATAAACGTCCCTATGCAGAATTAGGAGATGTTTTTAAACTATTTGATCAAGAGGGAAAAGAGGGGATGCTTACCGCTTCTTACCACCAACATGGCAGATCGGCTGCCCCTACCCTGAAAAGAGCAGAAAACAAGATTCATTATGAAGATCTGGTAACAATCCTGGACTTCCCGGAACATTTCCCTACTCCACAATCCTATGCAACCTGGGAAGGGGAGATCGAACCGCAGGAAAGCGGAGCCTTCCACTTCCGGCTTCATTATGCCGGTTACACCAAAGTATTCATTGATAATAAAGAGGTGATCAACGAAAGATGGCGGGCTGCCTGGAATCCAAGTGACTACAAGGTAAAGGTCGATATGGAAGCCGGGAAAAAATATCCTTTCCGTATCGAGTGGTATCCTGACGGAGATGTCTCTTATGTGGGACTCAAAGTATTAAGTCCCCTGTCTGAAGAAGAACAGAATCAATTAGCTTTCTGGAGTGAAATGGGGGATGAAATGGACTATTATTTTATTGGTGGCGGCAATATGGACCAGGTCATCAGCCAATACCGTACAGTCACCGGAAAAAGCCAGGTGATGCCTAAATGGGCGATGGGATACTGGTTAAGCCGGGAACGTTATAAAACCCAGGATGAATTACTGGAGGCTTTAGCTGAATATCGTAAAAGAGAAGTACCGTTGGATGTGATCGTGCAGGACTGGAGTTACTGGCCGGTAGATGCATGGGGTAGCCATGAATTCGACAAAGCACGTTTCCCCGACCCGAAAGGCATGGTAGACCAGATCCACGAACAGAATGCACGGATCATGATCTCCGTATGGCCTAAATTTTATGCTACCACCGAACATTTTAAAGAGCTGGATGCCATCGGAGCCATGTACCAACAAGCCATAAAAGATAGTATCCGCGACTGGATCTATCCCGGATATATCGGTTCTTTTTATGATGCCTATAACGCAGAGGCACGGAAACTATTCTGGGAACAGATGAATGAACACCTCTACAGTTTAGGTATTGACGCCTGGTGGATGGATGCTTCCGAGCCGAATGTACAGGATAATACAGATATGGATTACCGCAAATTATTATGCGGACCGACAGCCTTAGGTCCTTCTACTAAATATTTTAACGCATACGCCCTGATGAATGCGGAAGCAATATACGACGGCCAGCGGGGAGTGAATCCGGACGACCGGGTATTCCTCTTAACCCGTTCCGGTTTTTCCGGCCAGCAACGCTATTCCACAGCCACCTGGAGTGGAGACATTGCTACCCGCTGGGAAGATATGAAAGCCCAGATCAGTGCCGGTCTTAATTTTGCGATGTCCGGCATTCCTTACTGGACGATGGACATTGGCGGGTTTAGTGTAGAGAACCGGTATATGGCTGCCCGGGAGGGTAGTGAAGATATGGATGAATGGCGGGAGCTAAACACCCGCTGGTATCAGTTCGGTGCTTTCTGTCCCCTGTTCCGGAGCCACGGACAATATCCCTACAGAGAGATCTATCACATCTCACCGGAAGGATCACCGACCTACCGTTCCATGAAATATTACACAGAACTACGCTACCGGATGATGCCGTATGTGTATAGCCTTGCCGGAATGACCTATTTCAATGATTACACGATCATGCGGGCCTTAGTAATGGACTACGTCCAGGATAAAAACACATACAATATTGATGACCAGTTCATGTTCGGACCGGCATTGATGGCTTGTCCGGTGTATGAATACAAAGCAAGAAACCGGGAGGTTTATTTCCCGGCAGGTGTCTGGTATGATTACTATACCGGACAGACCATCCAGGGAGGAAAAAGGGTACAGGTAAATGCTCCTTATGAACAAATGCCTCTGTATGTCCGGGGCGGATCAATCATTCCAACCGGACAACTGATCCAGTCTACAGCGGAGACGCAGAAAGACCTGACCGTATATGTATATGCAGGCGCAGACGGATCCTTTACGTTGTACGAAGACAATGGAGTGACCTATGATTACGAAAAAGGGAATTATACCATGATTGATTTCCACTATAATGACACAGATCAAAAACTGACCATTGGCGCACGGAAAGGTTCTTACCCGGAAATGCATCATGAACGGTCGATCACGGTGATCTACATCTCCCCTTCTTCTTCGGTCGGCACAGAAACTCAACTAATGTATAGTGGAGGAACTCTGGATATAAACCTGAATTAAATTGAAAAAAAGAGAAATGAAAATGGAAAATTAATTTTCCATTTTCATTTCTCTTCTGACTTATCTATCTTTATCCTTTCTTTATTTTACTCATTATTAATTCCATGAATAAACTTAGTATCTTTTTTTATCTTTTTCCCTTTTTCTGTGTTTCCATACAGCGGGTAGAGAAAGAATTTCTTTTAATAATAACTGGCGTTTTGCTTTATTGAATAACGACCAGGATGCCTCTTCCCCACAATGGAATGATTCCGGCTGGAGAATGCTGCATGTTCCACATGACTGGAGTATTGAATCTGATTTTTCCGATACCTTCCCGGCAACTCCCGGCGGTGGGGCTTTGCCAGGTGGCAACGGTTGGTACCGTAAAACATTTAAACTGGCCGAAGAGGACCAGGGGAAGATCATCTATATTGATTTTGATGGGGTATATTGTAAAAGTAAAGTCTGGATCAACGGCCACCTGTTAGGATTCAGACCGAACGGATATGTCTCTTTCCGTTATGACCTGACTCCCTATCTTCACTTTGATGACCGGGAAAATACCTTAGTGGTACAGGCGGATAATTCCCAACAACCCAATTCCCGGTGGTATTCCGGGTCAGGGATATACCGGAATGTCTGGTTAGTAAAAACCAGTCCGGTCCATGTAGATCACTGGGGTACCTACATCACGACTCCCGAAATTACCCGGAGCCAGGCAGGAGTACAAATAGAAACCGTGGTCCGGAATATGGGAGTGACCAACCATATTGAGATCGTCACTACTATTTTAGACAGGGAAGGAAAGATTGTGACCCGGACCAAAGGGACAAAAGAGATACGAAACCTGACTGCGGAAAAAATAGTTCAGTCTTTATCCATCTCCAATCCGGTCTTATGGGATCTGAGAGAACCCTATCTGTATACGGCTGTCACAGAACTGAAATCCAACGGGGAACTGATGGACCGGTATGAAACCCCTTTCGGGATCCGCTGGTTCCATTGGGATGAACAAACGGGATTTTACCTGAATGGTCAAGCAACTAAAATATTAGGCGTATGCCTCCACCATGACCTGGGTTGTCTGGGCGCCGCGGTTAACACACGTGCGATCGAAAGGCAATTAGAGATTATGAAAGAGATGGGTGTGAATGCCATCCGTACCAGTCATAATCCTCCGGCTCCGGAGTTACTGGACCTGTGTGACCATATGGGTCTTTTGGTGCAGGACGAAACGTTTGACATGTGGAGAAAACGTAAATCTCCATACGATTATGCCCAGTATTTTGATGAATGGCACGAAAGAGACCTCACAGACCAGTTATTGAGGGACCGGAATCATCCTTCCATCTTTATGTGGAGCATCGGGAATGAGGTGTTGGAACAATGGACCCATGCAGATGCAGATACCTTAAGCCTGGCAGAAGCGAACCTGATCCTGAATGCCGGCCATTCAATCGATCCGGCTTTGTTGGAAGATACCACACGAACCGTACAATCGATGATCACCCAGTCCCTGGCAGCCATTGTCAAACGGATGGATACGACCCGGGTAGTCACAGCAGGCAATAATGAAGTCAGTCCGGGAAACCACCTGTTCCGGTCCGGAGCATTAGACGTATATGGATTTAATTACCATCATCAGGATTTTGCTCCCTTCCCGCAAACATTTCCCGGTAAAAAATTGCATATCAGCGAATCTACCTCCGGTCTCATGACCCGGGGATACTACGAAATGCCTTCCGATCATATGTACATACGGCCTGATTCCTGGGATAAACCGTTTGATCTGCCCATCCATATGTGTTCTGCGTATGATAACTGTCATGTACCCTGGGGTTCCACCCATGAAGTGACCTGGAACGAGGTGAAGAAATTTCCCTTTGTCTCCGGATTATTCGTATGGACCGGTTTTGACTATTTAGGGGAACCGACCCCTTTCGGGTGGCCCAGCCGTAGCAGCTTCTTTGGCATTGTGGATCTGGCTGGTTTCCCGAAAGATATCTATTACATGTATCAAAGTGAATGGACCGACAAACCGGTTCTTCACGTGTTCCCCCACTGGAACTGGAAAGAGGGTGAAACCGTAGATATCTGGGCCTATTATAATCAGGCAGACGAAGTAGAATTATTCCTGAATGGAGTGAGCCTTGGCAGTCAGTCTAAAACAGACAGTACCTTTCATGTCTGGTGGCGTACGGAGTTTGTACCGGGAACCCTGAAAGCAGTTTCCAGAAAGAATGGAAAAGAGGTGATGGTGAAGGAGATCCGGACAGCCGGAGAAGCTGCCTCGCTGGTACTCACAGCAGACCGGCAGACCCTATCGGCAGATGGAACAGACCTGGCCTTTATCACTGTGGATGTAGTAGACCAACAAGGAAATATCGTTCCTTATGCGGACCAGCTCATTCGCTTCTCTGTGGAAGGGAACGGATTCATCGCCGGAACAGATAATGGAGACCAGAATGACTCCCGTAGCCTGAAAGCCCCGGAACGAAACGCATTCTTTGGCAAAGCCCTCGTAGTCGTTCAAAATACCGGAGAAGCCGGAATGATCCGGCTGACCGCCACAGCCGAAGGATTACCTTCCGGCAGTCTTGATATTACCGTAAAATAAAATGAATAATTCCCAGTGGGAATTCAAAACACTTTAAAATGAAGATTCCCGTTGGAGATCTTCATTTTAAAGTGTTTGAAAATATCCCTGGAGATAAATAACTTAGAAGTTTCTCCGAGACAAAAATAGGATATAAAACTGCGTATTATCTTAAAGTTGTATTTTCTATTACTTCCTTTCTATTAAAAAAATATATTATCTTTGCGACCGCATACACATTCAAACCGGAAACCTTTTTGACCTTCCTGATTGTTTATTTATAGATCCACCATACAGATTGTAAGATTAATACTTTACATTTGTAATTATATAAAAAGAATTAGCTGGCTATCAAAGAATATTAAATCTGTTTGCATATGGATACATCAAAGAAAAACACCATACTACCGACACTTGCTTTTAAAGCGGAAGCTACGACCGGGGAAGGCTCTATCTGGCATCCGGACCGGAAAACATTGTTTTGGGTAGATATTGAAGGGAAAACATTATATGAATACCTTCCCGGGGAGCAGGACTGTTGCACATGGACATTTGACCGGATGATCTCCACAGTCGTACCGGAGACTAAGGATTCCGTGCTGGTTGCTTTGCAGGATGAGGTGATCCGGATCGATTTGACAAATAATCAGCAGGTTTCTGTGGCACCCATAGAGCATCAGGATGGTTCTCTGCGATGCAATGACGGGAAATGTGATCCGGAGGGCAGATTATGGATAGGTACGATTACGATGACCGCTCCGGATGGTTCCGCGGCTCTGTATACCGTACATTCAAACGGAGAAGTGGTAACCAAATTAACAGGTATCACCAATTCCAACGGGATCGTATGGTCACCCGACAAAAAATATATGTATTATACAGATACCCCAACCCGGCAGATCTGCCGTTATATATATGATGCTGCTTCCGGGGAAATAACGTATGATGGAATAGCCGTTACGGTAGATCCCGCCACCGGATATCCGGATGGAATGACCATAGACAAGGATGGCAACCTCTGGGTAGCTCAATGGGAAGGCTACGGGGTGTATTGCTATGATCCGGAAACGGGCAAATTAATCGATAAAATTGATGTTCCCGCTCCGAACGTAGCCTCCTGTGCATTTGGAGGAGAAGACCTGGATACGTTATATATTACGACTGCCCGTTCCGGCATGGCCGAAGAAGCGCTGGAAACATATCCTCTTAGTGGCAGCCTGTTTTGTTGCAAACCGGGTGTTCAGGGAATAGAAGCGCATCGTTTTAAATAATAATTATTTATAAGCAATTGTCGTGAGGCAATTGATAATTTGAATTACATTATGACAAGAAATAAATCAAGAAAAAAAGATAATCCTAAGGAGAAGAAAAGTTCCAATGGAAAGTCTAAGAGAATGAAAAAAGACCAGATGGTCCATGCGATCATTTCTGTTTTTCAATCTTCTCCGAAAGAACCTTTCAATTATAAACAGATCAGTAAGATCATTGGAGTAGAGAACCAGGTTCAGAAACTCCAGGTAGTAGACATTTTATATGATCTTTCTTCGGATGACTTCATCACTGAAATTGACCGGGGTCGCTACCGTCTGAACAATCTGGGAACGATAGCCATCGGAACTTTCGCCCGGCGTAGTAACGGTAAAAACTCTTTTATTCCGGAAGATGGCGGTTCACCGGTCTTTGTAGCAGAACGAAACTCCCGGCATGCGATGGATGGTGATAAAGTAAAAGTCCAGCTTTTTGCCAAGAAAAAAGGGGCAGAACCGGAAGCGGAAGTAGTGGAAATCATGGAAACCAAAGAACGCACATTCGTCGGGAAACTACAGGTCTCGAAAGGATTTGCTTTCCTGATTACAGAAAATAAAACACTTGCCAATGACATTTTCATCCCCAAAGAAAAGCTAAAAGGGGGAAAGAACGGCGATAAAGCCATTGTTCGTATTATTGAGTGGCCGGAAGAGGCTAAAAATCCGTTGGGCGAAGTGGTAGATATTTTAGGTACAGCAGGACATAACAATGCAGAAATGCACGCGATATTAGCAGAGTTTGGTCTCCCTTATAAATATCCGGAAAGTATTGAGAAGATTGCAGATAAAATACCGGAAGAGATCCCTCAGTCTGAAATTGATAAACGGGAGGATTTCCGTTCCATCCTGACATTAACAATCGACCCGAAAGATGCCAAAGACTTTGATGACGCTCTTTCTATCCGCCGCCTGAAAAACGGCAACTGGGAAGTGGGGGTACACATTGCAGATGTAACCCATTATGTCAAACCGGATACTGCCATTGATAGAGAAGCATTTATGCGGGCCACTTCAGTCTATTTAGTAGACCGTACGATCCCAATGCTTCCCGAACGGCTCAGTAACCTCATCTGTTCCCTGAGACCGGATGAAGAAAAACTTTGTTTTTCTGCAATCTTTGAATTAGATGAAAACGCTACAGTAAAAAGTTCCCGTCTGGCCCGTACCATCATCAAAAGTGACCGGAGGTTTACCTACGAAGAGGCTCAGGAAATTATAGAAACAGGAGAAGGAGACTGCAAAGAAGAGATTCTCGCCCTGGACAAACTGGCAAAGATCATCCGGAAACAACGGTTCCAGCATGGTGCCATTAATTTTGACCGCTATGAAGTGCGGTTTGAAATTGATAAGGATGGAAAACCGGTAAGTGTTTACTTCAAAGAGTCTAAAGATGCCAATAAACTCATTGAGGAATTCATGCTGTTAGCCAATAAGACCGTTGCGGAAATGATTGGGAATGTGCCTAAAAATAAAACAAAGAAAACCTTTGTTTACCGTGTCCATGAACAACCGGATCCCGATAAAATGGAGAATTTCGCTTCTTTCATCCAACGGTTTGGCTACCGGATGAAAACAGATGGTAAGAAAAGCGATATATCCAAAGGAATTAATCAGCTCCTGGATAAAGTGCAGGGTAAACCGGAAGAAAACCTGATCGAGACATTAGCGATCCGGGCCATGCAAAAAGCCCGTTATTCTACGGAGAATGTAGGTCACTACGGACTGGCATTTGAATATTATTCTCACTTTACCTCTCCTATCCGCCGGTATCCGGACATGATGGTACACCGATTGTTAGAACGCTATTTAGATGGTGGACGCAGCGTAGTAAAGACCAAGTATGAAGATATGTGCGACCACTGCTCCAGCATGGAACAGGTAGCCGCGAATGCGGAACGTTCTTCGATCAAATACAAACAGGTCGAGTTTATGAGTGATAAGCTGGGCATGGTGTTTGACGGCGTGATCTCCGGTGTAACAGAATGGGGGCTGTATGTAGAGCTGAACGAGAACAAATGTGAAGGTCTTGTTCCTATACGGAATTTGGATGATGATTACTACGAATTTGATGATAAGAACTATTCACTGATCGGCCGCAGAAAGAGACGCGAATACCGGTTAGGGGATGCCGTGACAATCAAAGTAGCCCAGGCCAATCTGGAAAGAAAACAGTTGGATTTTGTTTTAGTATAATCATTTCCCTTCTTAACAAGCTATATAAAAACTCCATGTTCAAAGCAGAGAAGTTATATAAATCATAAATTTTATATCCCCAACGGGGATTCAGCAAAAGCCCAGGGATGAGCCAAAGCGATTCCCTGGGTAGAAACCGCCCCTGCACAACCCCAACGTGGGTTGCATACGGAGAAACAGACAAATGAAACCTTTACAAGGTTATGAAAGATTTCTCTTTACCCAGGGTATCGCTTTGCTCGACCCTGGGCTTTTGATAGATCCCCTCTGGGGATCATTATATTACTTATAAAATTGTAAATTTCTGGTTTATATTCCTAAGTTTTGGCTCTTAAAAAAGAAGAGCCTTTCTTTGTTAGTTTACTCTGCCAGCCAGGTATTGATCTGGTCTATTACTTTTTTCTGCATCTCTTCCGGAAGGGTACTAATACGGGCCCGGTGGCTACCTCCGGGTTCGATATAAATCTGCAGGTTTTTCTTTCCTGCGAAATCCGGCACACGGGTAGCACTCCAGGGATCTACCTCGCCATAGATAAAGATCATTTTGGGATCATTCTGTTCCAGATAGTGATAGATCTTCTGATAAAGGGCATCACTGAACTCTACCGGAGCAGCACTGGTGGGTAACATAATCCGTCCCACATATCCTTCACTGGAAGGAATAGAAAGGAGATCCGCAAGCCCTTCGGTGTCATAAGCATAATAGCCCAGTTCCCGGGCAGCCTGTACAAAGAAAGAACCATAAGGTTGTTCTTCCGAAAAATATTCAGGACCACTGATCTCTGTCAAATGCTGAAAAAGGGTCTGATCATCGGATGTTAACGATGGAATGGTACTTACCGGTGTTTCCCATTGCCATAGCGCGAATGGATACTCTAATACAGAATAATCCAATACTTCGTCCAGCGGTATGCGGAATTCCATTTTTTTCTTTTACAAACGTTTCCAGCAAAAGCAGCATGGCTGTTCTTCTTTTCAGGATCTCTAACTGGAACTCTTCAATCTGTTTCCTTTCTTCCGCTGTTCCTACGTTTCGCAGAAATTCTATATGACGTGTGTCTTCCACATCCCGGTTCAAAGGAGCTACATACGGAACCGAAAAATCCACATCCTCCGGGAAATAAGAACGATAGATCATCGTGGTTTGTCCACCTTTACTGATTTCGGTACTAATCCATTTATCCGGATAGATCTGTTGAAAGGTATTTCGCACCTGATGCAGGTCATAAGCGGAATTTTCAGCGGTGAGATAATCCCATACCAGCGGTTCGGGAGTGGATTCCAGAAAATAGCGATGTTCCACAAATACAATATTGGTATTGAATAACCGGGATAATTCTTCCTGATAAGACGGGTGCAACGCATAGGCACCTCCATATCCTTCGGTAACGATGACGGTGGGACGGTCAAATCCGGCATGACTAATCACTACCCGCTGGGTAAAAGAGCCGGCATCCGGCCGGGTGTGATCCAAAGGCTGGGTAATGCGTACTACATATTTTTCACTATAATGATCACTTTCAAGCTTTTCTATCTGACTGAGATTCGCAAGAGAAGAGAGCTTTTTCCCCAATTCACCGTCAAATGCATACGTTGAAACAGTGAAAACAAAGAGTAGGATTAAAAGATGGGCCGTACGTTTCATAATCGTATTCATGAATGCTTTGTTATTATAGATATATATCTTATTCTTCTAATAGCTTAAATTGATATCCTTGTGACAGCAACCATTCAATCGAAAGCGGCAATGCCTCTTTCATATTTTTTTCCGCCTTAATGGAATCATGGAAAACAATGATAGAGCCGTTCCGGGTATATCTTTTTACTACGTTAAAGACACCCTTTGGAGTCATATGGGGACTATAGTCCCGGGTTACCACATCCCACATCACGATCCGGTAATTAGAACGAAGCCAGACCTGCTGAGGGAAACGCATGTGCCCATGTGGAGGACGGAAAAGCCGGCTCTGAATATAAACCCCTGCCTCCTGCACATTCTTCACATAGTCCTTTGTCCAGGTCTTTATCCCCTGTAAATGATTGTGTGTGTGGTTTCCCACCACATGTCCCCGGTCCAGCACCATTTGATAGACCTCCGGGTATTTACGGACATTATCTCCGACACAAAAAAAGTGGCCTTGACATGATATTGATCCAAAAGATCCAGGACCCAGGGAGTGATCTCCGGGATAGGACCATCATCAAAAGTCAGATATACAGTCTTCTCTTTCGCGGGGATTCTCCAGATCCCCCAGGGAAAAAGAACTCTGTATATCCAGGGCGGTTGTTCTATAAACATATCCTATTCTCTTGGAACGGTCGAATAAGCCATCCGGAAGTTATCAAACTCTTCCTGATACTGATCTGCATAATCGTTATGACCATATTGTCTGGCCACCCGGATCACCTCCTGAAGAACAGCGAGACTATGCTCCAGATTCGGTCTGACAGAAGCCAGTTGATTCGGTTTCAGACGGAAGAACCAGTTGACATTCCGGATCGCATCATCTGCAATCAGGTCAAAGACAGCTTCTGCTTTCTCTTTCTCTCCTAATACATAATAATATTCTGCGATCGATAATCCGCTGGCATCCATCGGAACATTTTCCGGAGGAAGTACAGCCATACATTTATCTAACACTTCGAGTGCTCTTTCGTTATCTCCTACACTTAGCAGACCTCCTGCCAGGCGACCAAACAGATGCAGGCGATAGCTCTTACACATACGCATCACTGTTTCATCAATATAAACACCCGGCCTGTCCACTCCTCCCCAACGGAATTTATTCATGACATTGTCATACATCTTATCTACGTTGATCGAATGGATCGTATTTTTCGTATTCATCGGAACGATCTGGTGAGCCATCCCTGTCTGCTGGAAAAATCCATCTAAGCGGACAAACTGGTCCGGACTTACAGTGATGGCATAGTACATCGGACGCTCCCAGTTATTATTCTGTAACATTTCCAGGATCATCAGTTCATGTTTGCCTAAGGCTGTCTTACCTTCTAGATTAATGATCATCTCATTCAGGATATAATCCGCATCCATAGGAGAGACAACACCATTCCGTACAGCAGCGGCAGAATCCACTTTGTAGGAGATCGTCTGGGATGGAATATAATCCAGTTCCTGACTGATATTAGGTAATTTCTTATACCGGGGATCATCACTACGGACAAATTCTAAGGCAGTCGCCAGGTCTACCGCCTGATCCGTTACCGGGAAAATATAAGCGACATCCCGTGTTCCCTGGACATATTCGGAGCGATCCCATGTAATAGGAAGAGGAGCGGATTCATAGGCTTCCCGTTTCATCTGATCCACGTACCAGTCCGTCTGCAAGTAACTGGTGTTACAGACCCGTATATCGGTTCGGATTCCTTCTACCTCCTGAGCATACCACAACGGGAACGTATCATTGTCTCCATTCGTAAAGATAATAGCATTGGGTTCACAGGATTCCAGATAGTTCGCACCGAAATCACGGGCCACATACCGTCCGGAACGGTCATGGTCATCCCAGGTCTGGGAAGCCATCTGGAGAGGAACAAAGAGACAGGCAGCAGATGCGACGGAAGCAGCGATCACAGGTGATAGCTTTCCATACTTTTCAATCGCTTTCGCCAGACCGGCCACTCCGAAACCAATCCAGATACAGAAAGCATAGAAGGATCCGGCATAAGCATAATCCCGTTCACGGGGCTGATAAGGAGTCTGGTTCAGGTAAAGAACAATAGCTATACCTGTCATGAAGAAGAGGAAGAAAGTCACCCAGAAGGACTGGATACCTTTGTCTCCCTTATAAGCCTGATAGAGAATACCGATCAATCCTAATAATAAGGGGAGCATATAATAGACATTATGTCCTTTATTATTCACAATATCATAAGGCATATCTTCCTGTGGTCCGACTAATATTTCATCTATAAACTTAATACCCGTGATCCAGTTACCGTTTAAGATCTCTCCATGACCTTGTATGTCATTCTGCCGTCCGGAGAAGTTCCACATAAAATACCGCCAGTACATAAAGTTCAACTGGTAAGAGAAAAAGAAACGGATGTTCTCAGCAAAGGTAGGTTTCATCACAGTGACCACCTCTCCACAACGATTATATTTCACCGGCGTCCCTTTGATATCCGCCCACTCCTTGTAAGCACTCACATGGTTCGGCACATTACTATACATACGTGGGAAAAGTATACTTAACTCATCCACATACTCATATTCAAAATCATGCCGGGATACATAATACCGGTCTTTTTCATTCGGATCTTTTTTGATCACCCGGGTCCAGGTCGGATCTCCCTCTTTGGAAACCGGCACACAGCTACTACCCTGTGCCTCATATTTTACTTCCGACGCATACGTCTGTCCGTAAAGAAGCGGCGTTTTACCATATTGCTCACGGGCCAGATAGGTACGCAGCGTAAAGATATCTTCCGGTGAGTTTTGATCCATCGGGGTTCCGGCCGTAGAACGGATCATGATCAATGCATAGGATGAATATCCGATCACAATTACCATCAGGGAAACTAAGATCGTATTCACGATTTGGATGCTGATCTTTTTACTTCTGAACATATACAGGGAAAGTAAAGCGATCAGGACTAATCCTAAAATATAGCCACTGCCGATAAAAGGTATACCTAACAAAGTAACCGAAAGAATGAATGCGATCTTCATGCGAACCTCATTCACTTCCGGACGCATGGTTTCATAAATCGCCCAGATCAATACGGCAGCGATCACAATCACATAGGCATATACTCCGGAATTATAAGGCATGCCCAACGTATTGACAAAGAACAGCTCAAACCATCCGCAAACTTCTACCAATCCCTGGACAACACCATACATCATCAGGGCGATCATCGCAAAAGAGACAGCCAAAGCAATCAAGGTACCCTTCATATTGGGATTCGGGAATTTCTTATAATAATAAACCAGTACGATTGCCGGAATACAAAGCAGGTTCAATAAGTGGACACCAATACTTAACCCCATCAGATAAGCGATCAGTACGATCCACCGGTCTGCATGCGGATGGTCCGCAGCATCTTCCCATTTAAGGATCAGCCAGAAGACAACCGCTGTAAATAAAGAAGAATAGGCATACACCTCCCCTTCTACAGCACTGAACCAGAACGTATCACTGAACGTATAGGCTAAGGCACCAACCAAACCACTCCCCATGATCGTAATCAACTGGGCACTGGTCATTGCCAGACCTTCCTGCACAATAATTTTACGGGCCATATGGGTAATACTCCAGAACAGGAATAAAATGGTCAGACCGCTACAGATAGCCGACATCGTATTCACCATGATGGCGACTTTATCGAGAGAAGAAGCAAACTGGGTAAACAGATTAGCTGTTAGCATAAAGAAGGGAGATCCGGGAGGATGTCCTACTTCCAATTTAAAAGCTGAAGAAATAAATTCACCGCAATCCCAGAAACTGGCGGTGGATTCCATTGTCATCAGATAAACGGTTGAAGCAATCAGAAATACGATCCATCCTAACGCGTTGTTGATCAGTTTATACTTTCCCATAAATGTATTTAATGTGATAATTTTTTCTTCATACAAGACTGTCTTCCACAGATAGCCGGGCGCAAAGGTACATATTTACGTTTTAATACCAACGGATTAGAGGGGGATAAATTGTATGACAGGGAAGAGAAACTATCCGGAACGTAAACAATCCCTTCTTACAGGTAGTTATACCGCTGTTAACAGATCATATATTTTTCCCGATAATAAGGCAGGAGTAAAATGATTTTTTAGCTTTGTATGGAATTATGTTAAAAGAACAGACATGAAACGTATATTATCAATCTTTCTAACAGGCTGGTTATCTATCTTTTGTATAACTGTTGCATATGCACAGGAAGAGTTACAGCCGCTTCCTATTGATCCTAAATTAAGATATGGAACATTAGACAACGGACTTACTTATTACATCCGCCATAACAGCCAGACACGGGAGCGTGCCGACTTTTATATTGTACAGAACGTAGGTTCTATCCTTGAAGAGGAAAACCAGCGGGGACTGGCCCATTTCCTCGAACACATGGCATTTGACGGAACGACCCATTTCCCGGATGATGCGATGGATCAGTATACCGAAAGTATCGGGATCCGGATGGGTGAAAATATGAACGCTTATACCTCATTTGATGAAACCGTATACATGATCATGAATGCACCTGTTACGCGGGAGGGAATTATTGATTCCTGCCTTTTGATCCTGCACGACTGGTCCAATTTCATTACGCTCGCTGACAGTGCGATCGAAAAGGAACGGGGAGTGATCCGGGAAGAATGGCGTACCCGGCAGGATGCCCAGGCCCGTTTATGGGAACAACAACTTCCCAAGATGTATCCCAATAGCCGGTATGCCCATCGCATGCCTATCGGAACCATTGATGTGATCAACAACTTTAAGCCGGATGAATTGCGGGATTATTACAAAAAATGGTATCGTCCGGATCTGCAGGCAATCATCATAGTAGGAGATATTGATGCGGAAGAGATCGAAAACAAAGTAAAATATCTATTCTCTGATATACCAGCCCCGGAAAACCCTGCGGAAAGGATCTGGTTCCCTGTCCCGGACAATAAAGAGCCGCTGGTTTCGATCGCTACCGATCCGGAAGCCTCCAACCTGATCCTCTACATTTTCTATAAACATGAAGTACTTCCTCCGGAATACCGGGCGACGATTGCCGGTATGGTGAACCATTACCTGCAAAGTGTAACCGCAACGATGATGAATGAACGCTTCGGAGAATTAGTGTTACAGGCAGACCCGCCTATTATTATTGGTCAATCATTTGATGGGGATTACATGATCTCTAAAACAAAAGGAGCATGGACGGTCGCAGCGTTAATAGAGGAAGAGAAGATCGAAACCGCTTTAACGACCTTAGTGACCGAGACAGAGCGCGCCCGGCAGTTCGGATTCACGGATGCCGAATATGAAAGGGCCCGTATCAATGTGCTGAAAGATTATGAATCGGCATTCAATGAACGGAACAATCAGAAAAACAGTACCTATACCAATGAATATGTAGAACATTTTACCAATGGAGGATACATTCCCGGAATTGAAATGGAATATAATCTGATCACCCAGGTAGCCCCGGAAATATCCTTAGAGGATGTAAACAGCTTTTTCCAGGATCTGATTAGTGATGAAAATATTGTGATCAGTCTGACAGCTCCGGAAAAAGAGAGGGCCGTTCTTCCTTCGGAAGAGGAACTTTTAGCGATCTTCCTGAGAGCACATGAAATAGAAGTCACTCCCTATGAAGAAAACCTTTCGGATGAACCTCTTATTCCGGTTTTACCGGAACCCGGCAGGATTATAACATCTACTGTAGATCCTGTTTTCGGAGCCACGGTCTTACAACTGAGTAACGGTATAAAAGTAGTCCTGAAACATACCGAATTCAAAAAAGACGAGATCCTGATGACAGCTACCAGTCCGGGTGGAAGTACACTGTTCGGGGATAAAGACATCTATAGCCTGAAAGTGTTTAATGATGTGATCGCTTTAGGGGGGTTAGGCAACTTCTCTTCTACCGACCTACGCAAAGTGCTGGCAGGGAAAAAGGCGGCAGCTTCTGTTTCACTGGGACTGAATAATGAAAATGTAAATGGTTCGGCCTCTCCTGCCGATCTGAAAACCTTATTTGAATTGATCTACCTGAACTTCACCGCTCCACGGATGGATGAGGAGGCATATGCATCCTATGTAGCCCGGATCATTCCCCAACTAAGGAATGCGGATTTAGACCCGATGGTCAGCTTCAGTGATTCCCTCACCAATATGGTTTACAATTACAACCCCAGAGCACAACGTCTGGAACCGGAAGATTTTGAAAAGATCAGTTACGCCCGGATCATGGAAATGTTCAAAGAAAGATACGCAGATGCTTCTGATTTTGTCTTTACCTTCGTGGGTAATCTGGACACAGAAGACATCCGGCCCTATATTGAACAATATATAGCCACTTTACCTTCTACAGAGCGGATAGAGAAAGGGGATCTGTCGAATGTCCCTGAGATACGGAAAGGAAAATACAATACGCTTTTCCATCGTTCCATGGAGACGGAAAAATCAGCCGTCTTTTATTTCTATTCCGGTCAGATGGACTACAACCTGGAAAATATTATTACCGGTAATATGCTGAAACAGATCCTGGATCTGGTCTATACGGAAAAAGTCCGTAAAGACGAAAGTGGTACCTATGGAGTCTACTCCTCTGTCCGTATCTCTTCTTTCCCGGAAGGAGAAACTACTTTACAAACCTATTTCGACACGGATCCGGAACGCCGGGAATCTTTAGCGGTTATTATTGAGGAGGAATTACAACGAATCGCGAACGAAGATCCACGGATGGAAGATTTCAACAAGACAAAAGAAAATATCCTGAAACGGCATGATGAAAATTTACAGGAGAACAGTTATTGGTTAAGTGTGCTGGATAATTATTATTACCGGAATTTTAATACAAACACCCAATACAAATCCATCCTGCAATCGATCACTCCAGCCCGGATACAGGCTTTTGCTAAAGAACTTTTAGATCAAGGGAATAGGATTGAGATCATTATGGAGCCATAAAAAGATGAGGGTGGCCCCAATGTATTTCTATTAGCCGCATAGCGCCGATCCGTTAATAGCCCCGTGCGGAAGCGCGGGGTTATAGAAAGAAGCCCCTGCGCCCCGTCGGGGTGCTATGTAGTGAATCCACCCATCACATAGCACCGTTATGCGGCGCATGGAATCCGGTTTTTAATACATTATTCACCTCTCTTTTTTACCTGTCCTGTTCCTGCCCGGCAATTTTATCTACGACAACGGCAATCGCACCGTCACCTGTGACATTACAAGCCGTTCCGAAACTATCCATGGCAATATATAAGGCAATCATGAGCGCCTGGAGTGTTTCATTGAATCCCAGCATACTCTGCAGGATACCTAACGCTGCCATAATAGCCCCTCCCGGAACGCCGGGTGCAGCCACCATCGCAATCCCCAACATCATAATAAACCCTCCAAACTGGGCCAGTGTAACCGGTTCCCCGGCCATATAAAGAATAGCCATGGCACAGGCTACGATTTTCATCGTACTTCCTGACAGGTGGATCGTTGCACACAAAGGGATCACAAAAACAGCAATATTTTCCCGGACTCCATTTTTAAGCGTCTGAGCCAATGTAACCGGAATAGTAGCCGCGGAAGACTGGGTACCTAAAGCAGTTGCATAAGCAGGTAACATATTTTTCAACAAACGGAACGGATTCTTTCCACTGACTCCTCCTGCAATGAGAAACTGCATCAGAAGAAGCATCACATGCAGTACAAAAATTACGACAATCACTTTCAGGAACATACCAATTACCCCCATCACATGTCCACTCACCGTCATATTCAGAAAGATCCCGAAAATATGCAAAGGCAGTAAAGGGATAATAACAGACTCAATCAATTTAGTGATAATATCCCGGAAATCAGAAAATCCCTCTTTCAAAACAGTACCTGGAATATAAGACAAACCTAACCCAATCGTAAAAGAAAGTAACAGGGCGGTCATCACCTCCATCAAAGGAGGCATTCCCACCACAAAAAATGGATTCAGCATAAACTCCTCCGGGTTTTCCATCGCTGTCAGTTCCGCATTCACAGGTAATATACCCGGAAAAATCGCAGCACTACTAAAATAGGTAAAGAACCCCGAGAATACCGTTGAGCCATAGGCGATAAGCGCGGTAATTCCTAACAGTTTGCCGGCTCCTTTGCCTAATTCACCGATCGCAGGAGCCACTAATCCTAAAATAATGAGCGGTATGGCAAAAGAGAGAAAGTTTCCAAACAAAGAATTAAAAGTCACAAATATACGAGCCAGGCTATCCGGAAGGAACTGTCCGAGCAGAACTCCTAAAAGAATAGCGATAACAACTTTACCCAGCAGGGAGATTCGGATCTTTTTCATGTGTACGATATATTTTGTAGCCAAAAGCAGCCATAATAATACTCATCAAAGGACTTATCAGATTAAAAAAGCAATAAGGAAGATACGTGAAGGTGGCTACCCCAAGCACAGTTGCCTGCGTCATACCACATGTATTCCAGGGAACCAATGGAGAAGTAACGGTGACCCCATCTTCGATCGTACGTCCCAACAGACGGTTCTCGTATCCTTTTTTAGTATAAATATCTTTGAACATATTTCCCGTCAGAATGATGGAAATATACTGGTCCGCGGTGGTCACGTTCAGAAATATACCGGATAGAACAGTAGAGGCAACCATACTGGTAGTCCTTTTCATAAAACGTACAAACACAGAAATAATGCTTCCTAACATACCGCTTGCTGCCATAGCCCCACCAAAACACATCGCACAAATGATCAGCCAGATAGTGTTAAGCATCCCCCGCATTCCACTGGTAGAAACCAGCTCATTCAGGGCCTCATTCCCTGTTTCAACCCCTGTACTTCCATAAAAAGAGATCAAAAGCCCTTTAAAACCGGCCTGTATTCCTGTCACTTCAGGACCAGCAATCTCTTTCAGGATCGAAGGTTGAAAAAGGATGACAAACAAACCGGCTAAAGCCGCAGAAAGAAACAGGGTAACCAAAGAAGGTAATTTCTTTGCGATCATAATTCCTGTAATTACAGGAACCAACAGTACCCAGGGAGTAATATGAAATGTATCCCGCAAAATGGTAGTATATAACAAGATCTGGTCTGTAGCCGCCACTTCCTGGGAAAAACCTGCCACGGCAAAAATAACTAATGTAATGAGTATAGAAGGGACCGTTGTGGTCATGACATACCGGATATGGGTAAATAAAGGAACTTCTGTTACCGAAGCTGCTAAAATAGTCGTGTCTGAAAGCGGAGATACCTTATCCCCAAAATAGGCTCCCGAGACAATGGCTCCGGCGATCCATCCCTCCGAAAAACCCTGTGCCTGGCCAATCCCTAAAAGCGCAATACCAATTGTGGCGATAGTAGTCCAGGAACTACCGGTCATAACCGAAACAATCGCACAGATTACACAGGTGGAGACCAGGAAAAAGCTCGGATGAATAATTTGTATACCATAGTAAATCAAGGTGGGTACCACTCCACTAATCATCCAGCTACCCGAAAGGGCACCAATAATTAAAAGAACCAATAACGCAGTGGCTACCCCGGTAATATTATTGACAATAGCCATTTCAATATGCTTCCAGCGGACATGGCAGAAAAAAACCGCAATAAAAGTACAGATAGCCGTAGAGGTAAGCAGCACGATCTGGCTTCCTCCTTCCAGTGCATCACTACCAAACGTACGGATCGTAATAAATAACAAAACAACCAATATCAAAATAGGCACTATTGACAGAAAAGGGGAAGGAGTTTTGACGGAATGTTCGTCCATTGTATAAATAGCTGTTGATTAAAGCGCAAAGATAAGGAAAAAACGTTTATCAGGTCCACCCTCCCGGAAGGAATAAAAGAGAAGATAAAGAGATATATACTAATTTAAACAAAAAAACAGATAGTGGTAAAAACGTATATTATATAAACATCGATCTATTTAATAGACAGATATACCATAATATGCGTTCTCCACTATCTGAATTACACAAACTTAAGGTTCAATGGATTGGCGCATTCATGAGATAAATGTACTATTGGCGCTTGTCAGGGAGGCTTACTTATTCAATGGATTTCTTTATAATAGTGTTAGCTAAGCAAAAAACATTCCTGAGTACTATAAAGAAGATCAGTCTCACTGCAAACTTACCATTCTACAATAAATTCGTCTTTAGATCCGTAATTAAAAGTCTTCTGTATTGAAGATTTGCCTAAAACCGTCCATTCCGTTACAAAAGCGTGTTTATCATAGATAGTGCTTTCACAACTTTCCTCTTCCTCATATTCTTTAAAATGTTCCTTAATCCGCACATCGGAAGATATACTTTTTTCCCAACTCACACTTTCCGGAGAAGCAGGAATAATCTCACCTTTCCAATTTTGTTCAGCATTTTTAGACGTTAGTTTCATATTCTCAAAATTTTAAAATAATTTAAAACTAAATAAATTCTTATACTCTTTGAGTATACCAAAAAGTTACTATATTTGAAAAGACATTCTTCATGTAAACTGGCAAATCAGGCTTTCATAAGAATATCCCCAGATCCCTATTGTAAATATACAACCTCTACAATAAAGAATCGAGGTGAATAATAAAGATTTACAATTACTTTGATTGTAATTTGACAAAGTAAAAAGCGACAATTACTCTAAATTCGTAAAAATGGGAAAACGCAGACTAAAAAGTTTTATTTTTTACTACAAAACTCCCTTTTTGTTACAAATTTATGACACACCTTATATAATTAATACCATCTGAATATGCCCTACAGAGACGAAACGTTTGAACTATTTATAGCTGCTTTGAAAGAAAAAATTCCTGAAAGAGGAAAACTGACGAATAAGCTGGTCGAGATCTTAATGATTGAGAAAGAAGCGATCCACCGTAGACTCAGAGGAGAAGTGCCTTTTATATTTTCAGAAATTGCGAACATATGTGAACAGTTGGGGTTGTCTATGGACAGCATTCTCTCCCGGGAATCTACAAAATGCCGCCCGATCCAACTAAAAATGGTAGATTATGTTCATTTTAATGAAGAGGATGCCCGGCTGTTAGAAAACTTTCTGGAATCCCTCCGGACAGTCAAAGATTGTCCGAACTCCGAAGTAGGGGGAGCATTAAACATTATTCCTCAGTCTTTATGCCTTGGATTTATACATCTTTACCGGTTCTATTTATTCAAATGGAGATATCAGGCAGGAGAGGATCCTTTTATCATCCATTATAAAGATGTACAACCCCCTCAAAGACTCCGTGAGATCAACCAACAGATTATCGAAGCGACTCAGGAGGCTGCCTCTACCTATCTGATCTGGGATAATATGACTTTTACCAATCTCGTCAATGACATTACTTATTTCACTACGATCAATCTCATCACTCCGGAAGAGAAGGAAATTATCAAACAGGAGATCTATGAATTTCTGGACTATCTGGAATTACTGGCAGCAAGAGGATCTCATGAAAATGGGAACAAGGTACATTTCTATGTCTCGAGTATCACGTTTGAAACCAGCATGAGTTATGTGGAAAGTCCGGAAGTCCAGATGACGATGGTTAAATCTTTTACTTTGAATGATGCGACCAGCACAGATCCCAAGATCTTTGAAAAAATGAAAAAGTGGATGCACTCCCTGAAGAGAACATCCACTTTGATATCTGAGAGCGGTGAGATGCAACGAATTTTATTCTTTGACAAACAACGAAGAATTGTTGATACGCTCTGATTACCGGATTTCTATTTTTTCTGATTCGATCTTTTTCTGTAACTGATCCAGGTTTTGACGACCGGCATCTATTCCCATTTGAGAAGCTCTGGTAAATGCATTTCGTGCATTCCCATAATCTTCCTGTAACAGATAGTAAATTCCTAAATTATTCTGGTAAGCGGCTGTAGAAGTATCCGCTTTATCCAGATAGCGTTTAGCGGAAACATAATCTCCTTTGGATAGAGCAATAGAAGAAGCATTCAGATTAGCTACGGGATCATCCGGGAACATTCTTACTGCTATATCAAACACGTTATTGTACGCATCACTACCCTGAGGATAGGAATTGGCGATCTGGAACATCTCATCCAGACTCAATTGTTGCGGACGGCTTTGAATGATCTCTTTTCCCTCTTCCACACTGAATCCACGAACCGTATAATGCACAACACACAACACACGTCTCAACTGTGGATAGTATTCGCTCAGTAACTGCCGGTAAGGGGCGCCACCTTTCAGGCTGGCGATCCGGCTTTGACGGGTTTCAGCATCTGCCGTATTCCGGATAATGGACAGGATCTCCTCTCGGTCTATCAGAGAAGATTCCTGTACAAGCCGTTCCAGTTTAGCCCAGTCTTCTCCTCCACGGGTTACATTATATATATCCCGCTGGAAACCCATATTCGAAGTCAAATAGTTTTTCATCGCATCGGCACGCCCCTGTGAAAGGCGTTCATTCAATGCCACACTTCCTTCCGGAGAGGCATATCCGGTAATATCAATCCGGTTTACTCTCAAATTATTATCTGAACGAACATTTTCCAGACCGTTCCTTAAACGGCTCAGTTCCGCCTGGTTATTTCTGAAGTCAGGTAAGATCACTGTCTGGCTGACCGGGAATTCCAGGTAAGCCTCCCATTGCTCATTCCTGCGTTTTTCCAATTCCACATCCGGTTGAATATAGGCCGGTACGGAAGTAAAATCATAAGCAACACGGTCTAATCTCACGTCATTGATAATCCTTTCCACGATCAACTGTTGCCAGTCACCACTACAACCATAAAAATCTTCCCGGAGATCCAAATGAGCATCTGCCATCCAATCCTGAAAAGGGATTGTCTGTGTATAAGTCAGACTACGGTTCGTCCGGTCATTGGATTGTAATACCGCATAATAACGGGATTGCATATATCTTGTTTCATCATCCAGTGCTAATGCACGGTTATATACTTTATTCCGGACTTTACCATTGACCAGAATAGAAGGATACTCAAATCGCTGGCCGGCAGGACCTACCAGCACAGGCGTCAACATGATCGCCCGGTTCCGGCTTAAATCCAGACCACTCAGATTAGCATCTAAATTCAGATGGAGTTGATCACCCTGCTGAACCAATTCACCGGGTAATGAGATCTGTCCCCTATGTACCTGTTGTGCAAAACTAAAAGGAGTAGCTCCAAACAGAAGGGTCAAAATAAAAATATGTATTGTAATAATCTTTTTCATCACCTGTTCTCTTATTTGATTATATAAATCAGATTAACACCTAATTTAGTTGGACCGACATAGTTGCGGATTCCATCTTTTATTTTTTCCCCACATTTGTCACACGGGTACTTATCATATTTCAGGTGTGCATACCCGATTCCAACTACGGCTTCAATACTCCAGTGATCTCCTAAGAGCCAGTGGTAACCATAGGTCAGACCACCACCAAACAGATTTCCCTGGTAACGGTAGTGTTCCATATTTAATGCCTTTATCCCTCCTACGTTATATTCTGCATAATGTCCGTGTATACCCATGAAATGACTATTAAAACGGTCACAGAACCAATAGCGGACTTCCGGTTGTACTAACCAGTGTTTAAATTTCTTGTTATCCGAAAATTCCCAGAAGTTATAATTCCCGGAAATATCCATAGTGGTCTTTCTACCTAACGTAAACTCCATTCCCAGGTTAGGAGTGGTTGTTGCCCAATACAAGAAATTTGTTTTTAACGCAAATTTAGGAGCATACAGGTCTTCATTCAGACTTTGCGCTTTCAGAAAGCCTATAGATGCGCAAACGAAGCATAATGTAAATAATACTCTTTTCATTATCATTTGTTGTTTTACTCACAAATTGTAACCTTAGGTAACAATCCAATTCTTTTTATCTATCCGGAAACCATATCATCCTGCCCGGCTTATATATGGTCATACCTAAGAAGATGATTTTAATTTTATTTTGATAAAACAGCCTCTTTTATGGATTAGTTTTAACCTATTAGTTAATTAATGCCATTTTATGTAAAAGCCATTTATTCAAACTTTTCATTTATATTAGCCTGCGTATCCTGAAAGATTTCATTCAGACTATGGGTTAAGGTATCTCCATCCATTTCTATATTCTCTCTGGTTCTATCCCATCTTTCTTTTACATAATCCACTCCATCTTCCCAGGCATCCAACACTTTGTCTCCCATTTCATCGATTGACTCCCGGGTCTCCTCTACTCTTTCATCCAAATGTTCTTTGGCGGACCTTTTATTTGTACAAGACAAGAAAAAACGATCAGCAACAGGAAGTAACTGAAATAAAAAAATATTTTCTTCATATGTTCTAACCCTTTCACTCTTCATATAACCCGATAAAAAATAAAAACTACGAGATAGCCCGTAGTTTTTAAAATTGGAATTCCTTTTATTTGATCTTACCTACCTGATCAGAAAGGAGCTTTCAATTCCACTTTTTTATTGTCATCTCTTTGAATAGTGATGGCAGTAGTTCCTTCTATTTCGTCATCACCACCAACCCGGTAAAATACGGCAAAATACAAATGAGTATCTGTATCATACAGGTCCAGATCACGTGAATCCAGAATGAAAACAGCTTTTCCATCATCGTCCGTTACAGCTTTTTTGTCTGCATTCTCTTTCGTGTATCTGCTCTTGTCCGGCTCATCAATATACATATATACTGTCACGCCTTCCTGTTCATCGCCGTCATAATCTTTTACGGTCACTTCTTCACGTGCGCCACCTGCAGGAGCATCATCGTCATCGTCATTACATGCGCTAAAACCTAACGCAAAAGAAAATAACAAACTTAATATCCATACTTTCTTCATAGTTCCAAAATAATAAAAATATGCCTACTTTCTTCTTTTTGGTGGTTGTTCAGCACGTCCCACACCTATTTATTTATTACTTACCTTGTGTTAAGTACACGAATAACAACCAAAAGAAAAGAGATGTTTAAAATTCCTTATTAAAACATATACCCGTGTGCTTTTAATTTTCCAAAATATATTCTACATTTGGATCACTCAAAAAACATGAAAAACCCATCCGGATGAAAAAGATCATAGGGACGATTTCCCTCCTATTCCTCTTGTTTTACACAGGCTGTCAGGCACCTGAAACTTTCAAAATACAATTTGATGACACGAAAGAAGTGTCAGGTCAAAAATTCGCGATCCGGGATATCTCCCCCAGCCTGCCGGAAAACTGGGATGATTACAATTGGGTTGTACTGGAGTATAAAATAAGTACTGCCCAACGTTTCCATATTGGTTTTACGACAGATTACGGTTATAATGAACTACGGGTGATGAGTTATGTGCCGAACGCCTGGAACAAATTAGCCATCCCTTTGAAATTCTATCGCCGGTTACCGGATGCGGCATTGGATCTGGCAACGACCTTCAATCAGCCCCGCTATACAGGGTGGATCAATTTAGGAGGACAGCGCGGAGCCTTGCACGGAGTAGATTCTATCGGAATACGCATGCGTGCTCCGGTCGGTAATCCGACTTTCGAACTCCGTTCCATTGCCCTGTCCGTGGAAGATCCGGGAGATGAATATCTGGAAAGCCGGCCGGCCGTCGATGAATTCGGACAATCGAACTTAGTGGATTATGAAGATAAGATCTACTCGATGGAACAACTACAGGCTGAGTGGGCGTCAGAAGAGAACGAAACTGTTACGACAGACGCTTATCACTATTCTACATACGGAGGATATTTACAGGCACAGATAAAGCCTACCGGATTTTTCCGGATCGAGAAAGTAGACGGCCGCTGGTGGTTTGTCGATCCGGAAGGCTATCTGTTCCTGTCCGTAGGAGTGGACTGTGTACATCCTGGCGGTGGAGGTAACGCCAAGTGGATCAACGAACGCCAGGGGATGTTCAAAGAACTGCCTCCTGCTGATTTGATGATCGACTCCCGGAATACAGGAAGAAAAGATACCAACTCCGCCTCTTTTGGAATCTGGAACCTGTATCGCAGATATGGAGCAGACTACCCACAAAAATCCAAAGAAATGATCATTAAGCGGATGGATAAATGGGGTATTAATACGATCGCCAACTGGTCAGACCGGGAAGTCATGCACATGAACCAAAAAGCCTTTATGATCCCCTTACCGGGAACCGGAATGGAAGCCGGACTGATGGGATTAGCAGATATCTACGATCCGGCTGTGGTTACAAAAATCAACGAATCCATCCGGAACTTTGTGGAACCTTATAAGGATAATCCCTGGCTGATCGGATATTTTGTAGGAAATGAACCGGCCTGGCTGAATCAGGAATCCCGTCTTTGTGACATCATTCTGGAAGGAAAAGACCGTCCGCTCAAAACCGAATTGCAAACGTTTCTGGCAACAGGAGACACCCCGGAACGACGGATTGAATTTATCTACACCACTTTTGAAAGCTTCCTGCAAACGGTCAAAAAAACATTAAAAAAGTATGATCCCAACCATTTGAATTTAGGGATTCGTTTTGGAGACATTGATGAACTGGATGAAGAATTACTGATGATCTGCCAACGGGCATTTGACGTGTTCAGCTTCAATTGTTATGACCTGCAACCCCGCTCTTCGATGATGGATCGTTTCCTACGGATCACCGATATGCCGATGATCATTGGTGAATATCATTTCGGTGCACCAGACAGGGGAATGGCACAATCCTTATGGCAGGTAGATAGCCAGCAAGAAAGAGGGGTGGCCTATCGCTATTACACAGAACATGCCTATGCACACCCGGGACTAATCGGAACAGGCTACTTCCAATGGTG
>Ga0192245_10077_pt1 | contig 45779 bp, 35 predicted proteins | sample Koala_Koa27_M3_FD_131238 | JGI IMG/M metagenome (GOLD analysis project Ga0192245, IMG submission 131238) | Enriched cells from koala feces incubated with labeled cellulose particles, San Francisco Zoo, California, United States - Koala_Koa2-7_M3 ...
TATATAATAATTCATATAACAATGTGAAAGATATGCGTACGGAAACATTCGATTATCAATTAGGAGGAGATTTACAGTATTATCTTCCCTGGGGATTTGAGTATAGTAATGATCTCACGTATTTTCTTCGCACCGGATATGGATACGATAGTAGTGGGCGGAAGAATCTGATATGGAATTGTCAACTATCGAAAGCTTTCTTGAAAAAGAAACAATTACTGCTGCGTTTTAAGTTTTATGATATTCTACGTCAGGAGATTTCCATGGTGCGTACTATTTCGGCTACTGCTATACGTGATGCGGATTATAATGTTTTGGGACGTTATTTTATGGTACATGCTATCCTGCGATTGAATATGATGGGGAAAAAGTAAAAAACGCAAAGTCTTGAAACTTCAACAGGGTTAATTTGTTGTAGATACTCAAATTAATAAAAGAAAACTCTGGGGAATGTTTCAAAGGTTCAAAAACTTTAGAAAACTGAGGAAGTGGTATGTCGTGAAGCTGAAACTGGTTGACGCACGCCTGTATTTCGTCAGCATCTTCGTAGGATTGCTGACGGGGCTGGTGGCTGTTCCCTATCATTATTGCCTCTATTATTTCTTTAACCTGCGAAGTGAATTCTTTGCTTCCCGCCCGGAGTGGTACTGGCATATTCCTCTTTTTCTTTTCTTTTGGGCGATACTGATATTTGTATCCTGGCTGGTGATGAAAATGCCACTTATCACCGGGGGAGGTATTCCTCAAACACGTGCTGCTATTAATGGACGCATTACCTATAAACACCCTTTTATAGAGTTGGTTTCTAAATTCTTCGGTGGTATTCTTTCGGTTTCAGCCGGATTATCACTGGGACGTGAAGGACCTTCTGTGCAAATAGGTTCGTATATCGGATGCCTTGTAGCGCGTTGGACACATATTTTGAGAGGTGAACGAAAACAATTGCTTGCTGCCGGTGCTGGTGCCGGTCTTGCCGCTGCGTTTGCAGCACCGCTGGCTTCTTCATTGCTTGTCATCGAATCCATCGAACGTTTTGATGCTCCGAAAACGGCTATTACTACCTTACTGGCAGGTGTAGTGGCAGGGGCGGTGGCGAGTATGGTTTTTCCTATAAATTCCTACCATCTGATACAAGTGGCCGAACCCGGTTTTTCTTTTGGAGTTCAGGTGAAGTACTTCTTATTGCTTGCAGTGATTATTTCTGTTTGCGGAAAGTTATATTCCATGATGATGGTGTCCTTTAAGCGAGTTTATGCTACGGTGAAATCTTCGGTATATATGAAGATGTTCTATCTGCTGCTGGTTGCTTACATTATTTCCTTTATGCAGGTTAACCTGACGGGTGGGGGAGAACAGTTTCTTTTGGAGCAGGCACAGTCCGGCAGTCATGCACAGATTATGTGGATAACGGCAATGATGCTGTTACATTTCGGCTTTTCCGTAATCTGTGTTTCATCTGGTTTACCGGGTGGAAGTTTTATCCCTACACTGGTCACCGGTGGATTACTGGGGCAGATTGTCGGTTTACTGGGAGTGGAATATGGAGTTATTGAACCGGAGAATGTCAGTTATGTGATGTTGATTTCCATGTCGGCTTTTCTGGTGGCTGTGATACGTACCCCTTTGACAGCTATTGTACTGATAACCGAGATAACAGGACATTTTGAGGTATTTTACCCGTCGGTAGTAGTAGGCGGATTAACTTATTATTTAACGGAACTTCTTCAGATAAAACCTTTTAATGTGACGCTTTATGAGGATATGATCAATACTCCTGCTTTCCAGGAACAAAAAAGATATAAACTATCCATCGAAGTGATGACAGGTTCGTATCTGGACGGTAAACTTGTGGACGAGCTTTCTTTACCCGAAAACTGTGCTATTATCAATATACATCGGGATGGTAAAGATGCAAAGCCCCCCGGAATACGGTTGATTCCGGGGGACCAGGTTGATATTGAACTGGATGCACAGGACATTGAAAAGCTCTATGAGCCACTCGTTAGTCTGGCAAACATTTATTGATGAGGCGTCTTACGCCAGACTGCCTATTTCGTCCAGATTCTTCTGAATATCCAGATCTGTCAGTTCATAATTAACAAGATCGCCGGAGAGGTATTTATCGTACGAAGTCATGTCAATCAGTCCGTGACCTGAGAGATTGAACAGGATCACTTTTTCTTCGCCTGTTTCCTTGCATTTGTTTGCTTCGCGGATGGCGGCAGCAATAGCGTGACAAGATTCCGGTGCGGGAATGATACCTTCAACCTGGGCAAACAGACAACCGGCTTCGAATGATTCCAGTTGTTTGATGTCTACAGCTTCCATTAGACCATCTTTCAATAGTTGCGAAACGATAATACCTGCACCGTGGTAACGCAATCCACCTGCATGAATATTGGCAGGAGCAAAGTTATGTCCCAATGTATACATAGGTAGCAATGGGGTATATCCGGCTTCATCACCGAAATCATATTGGAACTTACCACGTGTCAACTTCGGGCAAGAAGCCGGTTCGGCAGCGATGAAACGTGTTTGTTTACCTTCCAGGATCTTATGGCGCATGAATGGGAATGCGATACCGCCAAAATTGGAACCACCACCGAAGCAAGCGATTACCATATCAGGATATTCTCCTGCCATTTCCATTTGTTTTTTGGCTTCCAAGCCGATTACAGTCTGGTGCAAAGCTACATGGCTCAAAACGGACCCTAATGTATATTTGCAATTCGGTGTAGTTTGTGCCAGTTCGATGGCTTCCGAAATAGCTGTTCCTAAAGAACCCTGATAGTTGGGGTGAGCTGTCAGAATGTCTTTTCCGGCGCGGGTAGACATAGATGGAGACGGTGTAACCTGTGCACCGAAAGTCTGCATAATGCTGCGGCGGTAAGGCTTTTGTTCGTAGCTGATTTTTACTTGATAAACAGCAGCTTCCAAGCCAAACAAGCGGGCAGCATAGGCCAGTGAAGCACCCCATTGACCGGCACCGGTTTCTGTGGTAACGTTGGTTACTCCTTCTTTTTTGCAATAGTAAGCTTGGGGAATGGCAGAGTTTAACTTGTGTGATCCCATTGGACTGACACTCTCATTCTTGAAGTAGATGTGTGCCGGAGTGCCCAATGCTTCCTCCAGTCCATAGGCACGGACGAGCGGAGTACTGCGATAATATTTGTACATTTCGCGTACTTCTTCGGGAATCTCAATCCACTTATCGGTCTGGTTAAGTTCTTGCTTACACAGTTCCTGAGCGAAGATAGGATATAAATCTTCTGCTTTCAGTGGTTGTTTGGTACCGGGATGAAGCGGAGGCATCGGTTTATTTACCATATCTGCCTGTATATTATACCAATAGTGTGGAATTTCTTCTTCCGGAAGGAAAAATCTTTTTGTCTTGTTGCTCATAGTGGTTAATTCTATTAAATTTTTACGAGGCCAAATGTAACTATTATTTTTAAAACAATTTCTTTTTTCTTTTGTTTTTTGTCTATACGCATTGTTTTGTTTATGTTTGCCTGATATTTAATTTGGTGTCTCCATGAAGATTTATCATAAATTCTTGTTATATCAGAATAAATGGATTCATCCGTACACTCGGATCATTCTTGGAGGGGTGACTTACATAGCCTACCTGGCTTCTATTCTGTTAATTGTAGGTGTAGTATATGAACACGGCTTTACTATTTCCGAACACGAGGCTTCTCAACTGCAAACTCTCTATCGGTTTGTGTGGGGTGTTTTCCTGACGGAAGTGACTTTGCGTCTCTTGTTGGAATACAGAGATACAAAGCGTGCATTTAAGAAACTGGCCTGGATACTGATCGCCTTACTCTATCTTACTCTGATTCCGGTTATTTTTCATCGACCGGAGGAAGAAGGAGCTATTTTGTATTTTTGGGAATTCTTGAACGGAAAACCTTATCACATTATACTTTTGCTCATTTTTTCTTTCTTTAATCTGTCCAATGGCTTGGTCAGGTTATTAGGACGGAGAACGAATCCTTCTTTAATCCTGGCTGGTAGTTTCTTTATAATTATTCTTATAGGAACGGGCCTGTTAATGCTGCCCCGCTGTACGATGAATGGAATTTCTTGGGTGGATTCTTTGTTTATTTCCACCAGTGCAGTGTGTGTCACAGGACTGACTTCGGTGGATGTGGCTTCCACCTTTACTACATCTGGTTTTGTGGTGATTATCCTACTAATACAGATTGGCGGTTTGGGGGTAATGACACTGACCAGTTTTTTTGCGATGTTCTTTATGGGTAATACATCATTCTATAACCAGTTGGTGGTTCGTGATATGGTTAGTTCCAATTCATTGAATTCATTGCTTTCTACTTTACTGTATATATTAGGCTTCACACTGGCTATAGAAGGGACGGGAATGCTTGCCATTTGGAGTGATATTCATGGTACAATGGGAATGACTTTTGAGGAGGAAGTAGCCTTTTCTGCTTTCCATGCCATATCAGCATTTTGTAATGCGGGTTTTTCCACATTACCGGGTAATCTGGGTAATCCATTGGTGATGACGGGGCATAATCCTTTCCTTATTTATATATCCTTGCTGATTATTCTGGGTGGTATCGGTTTCCCGATATTGGTGAATTTTAAAGATATCGTACTCCATCATTTACGTCGTATATGGAAGTTCTTGCATACATGGGAGTGGGACAGACATCGTTTTTACCATCTGTATAACCTGAATACGAGGATTGTACTGATTATGACTTTTCTGTTATTGGTGCTTGGTACAGTTCTTATCGTCATTTTTGAGTGGAACCATGCCTTTGCCGGCATGTCGGTTGCTGATAAATGGACACAGGCATTTTTTAATGCAACTTGTCCGCGTACTGCCGGGTTTACCAGTGTGGATTTAACTTCGTTGGGAGTACAGAGTGTATTGATCTATATTTTCCTGATGTGGGTTGGTGGTGCAGCACAATCTACGGCCGGTGGTGTCAAGGTGAATGCCTTTGCGGTAGTTGTGTTGAATCTGGTTGCTGTGTTGCGCGGTACGGAAAAGGTAGAGGTGTTCGGCCGTGAGTTGTCATACGATTCAATCCGTCGTTCCAATGCTACAGTGGTGATGTCTCTTGGTGTTTTATTTGTTTTTGTTTTTATTCTGACGATGTGGGAACCTCAGGCGTCTGTTATGGCACTTTTGTTTGAATGTGTGTCGGCACTGAGTACGGTAGGTTCCAGTTTAAATCAGACTCCGACCTTGGGTGATAATAGTAAGCTACTTGTTGCTTTCTTGATGTTTATCGGACGTGTGGGTTTGATTACGTTGATGTTGGGTATCATTAAGCAAAAGAAACATACGAAGTATCAGTATCCAAGTGGACAGATTATTATAAATTAGTAATTAGTAGTAAAATAAATAGTATGAAGTATATTATTATCGGTTTAGGAAATTACGGACACATGCTTGCCGAGGAATTGTCGGCATTGGGGCACGAGGTGATTGGTGCGGATGTGAGTGCAAGCCGCGTAGATAGTATAAAAGAGAAAATAGCTACAGCTTTTGTATTGGATGCAACTGACGAGCAGGCGCTTGCTGTTCTTCCTTTAAGTGGAGTGGATGTGGTAGTAGTGGCTATTGGTGAGAATTTTGGCGCTTCCATTCGTGTAGTGGCTTTGCTGAAACAACAGAAAGTGGAGCATATCTATGCGCGGGCTATTGATAATGTCCATCGTTCCGTACTTGAGGCTTTTGATTTGGAACGGATTTTAACTCCGGAGGAAGATGCTGCTCGTGGTTTGGTACATCTGTTGGAATTTGGTGCCAATATGGAAACATTCAGGGTAGATTCAGATTATTATGTAGTGAAATTTACTGTGCCGGAAAAAATGATAGGATACTATGCCAATGAATTGAATCTGGACAAAGAGTTTGGTTTGAAGTTATTAGCACTGAAGCGTGCCAAGACTTTAAAGAACTGTTTGGGCATTTCATTCACAGAACATGATGTGATGAATGAATTACCTGAAAATGATCAGGTACAAGCTGGTGACGAACTGGTTTGTTACGGACGGTACAAGGACTTCCAGAAGTTTTGGAAAGCGATGTAACTACGCTTTCCTATAGGATTTTCTGTCATCTAATATATCATTCATATTTTCTTGTGCCCACAATATCAAGGAATTGATATGGGGCAATAAAGACATGGCTCTGTCTGTAAGTGAGTATTCCACTTTCGGAGGAACCTGTGCATAAATTTGTCTCTTCACGAGTCCATCTTCTTCCAGAGTGCGTAGAGTGACCGTCAGCATCTTTTGTGATATATCCGGTATTGTCTTTTGTAATTCATTGAATCGCATGACGGGTGCCTGTGTTAGTGTGAAAAGTGTCAGTATCGACCATTTATCACTGATTCGTGATAGTATCATTCGGATAGGACAATCGATATAAGAGCTATTTTGTATATCTATTCTATTCATATCTTGCTGATTTATAAAACACTCTACAAAAGTAACTAATATGCCAATTATATGCAAATATACACCTGTGATTCTTTTATTACTTTTCCTTGCATGAGCATACGATTTGATATAGTGAATTGAAAACAGCTTTACTCTGAATTTGGTTGATAATAAACTAAATTTAGAATAAGGCTGTTTTATGTATTATATTAAAATGATTTTTATTAAATCTTTTGGTTGGATAAAATTATTATGCTACCTTCGCATTTGGAATATTTTAAACAGTATTCAATGTTAACCTTGGGCATAGACTTTCATTAGGTTCGTACTCGAGCACTAAATTAAAGATACACAGTTGGTAAAAGCTTGTGCAATAAGTAGAGATTCAGATCCAGACCTTTATAAATTATGATATGTATATAAAGACTAACACGGAAGAAACGACATCTTTCAATCAGCTATATAAAGATTACCAAACATCGTTTGTCAACTTTGCTTACACCTATGTCCGTGATTGGAATGTAGCGGAAGACATTACAGCAGAAGCTATTATCTATTATTGGGAAAATCGGAATTCTCTTTCCGGTGTTGCCAATATTCCAGCATATATACTTACTGCTATAAAACATAGGAGCCTCAATTATCTCCGGCATTTACAGATACATGAAGAATGCTCTGAAGTAATCAAGAAATATCATGAATGGGAACTCAATATACGCATTGCTTCATTGGAGGCTTGCGAACCCTATGAACTGCTTGCCAAAGAGGTACAGGAGCTTATTCAAAAAACTTTGGATGAATTGCCGGAGCGTACCCGTAAGATATTTATAATGAGCCGCTACGAAAACAAATCTTATAAAGAAATTGCTGCGCTAATGAACATGACTACTAAAGGAGTTGATTTTCATATTAGCAAGGCATTAAAGCTGTTCCAGACTAATCTAAAAGACTATTATCCAATATTTCTTTTATTTTTTGCAAAATTCCACTAGGAATTATTATCCATGAAGTGCCTTATATACAAAGGGAAGGTATTTTAATATGGATAGAGAATTGCTTTATAATTTTTTTAAAGGTAATGCTACTTTAGAAGAGGGCATGAAAATAAAAGCTTGGGTAGAGGCGTCGGAAGAGAATGAACGTACTTTTTATAAAGAACGTGAGCTTTTCAATACCCTTTTATTGCACAATCCGCTTCCTGAGAAAAAATCCTCTGTATTTAAACTTTCTATTTTTAAAAAGATAAAGTCAGACGGACTGAAAATTGCTGTTGTCGTTATTCTGACATTGGCATTCAGCTATTTGTATCAAGGATATAAAAACCGTCGGGCTGATGTCATTATGAGTACGATATCTGTTCCTGAGGGGCAGCGTACTCATCTCACATTACCTGATGGAACCACTGTTTGGCTGAATGCTCGGACTACGATACAGTATCCTTCTTCTTTTAATAAGAAAAAGCGCGTGGTCATACTGCAAGGTGAAGCTTACTTTGACGTAAAGAGGAATGAAGATAAGCCATTTGTGGTACAGACCAGTGTCTGTGATGTAGAAGTTTTAGGAACAAAATTTAATGTGAATGCATATCCTGAACTGAAGAAGTTTGAAGCTACCCTTATGCATGGTAGCGTGAAAGTTATTCCGAAAGCTAATCCTTCACAGGTTGTCATTTTGAAGCCTGAACATAAATTGTCACTGGAAAATGGAAAACTCAACATTACAAGAGTGGAAAATTTCGATCCCTATCGTTGGAAAGAAGGGCTTATTTGCTTTACGGATGAATCATTTCTTAATATAATGAAAGATTTTGAAAAATATTACGGGGTAAAGATAGTGATGGAGAATGAAAAAGTAGGTGAGTCTCACTTTACGGGAAAATTCAGGCTATCGGATGGTATTGATTATGCTCTTCGGATTTTGCAGGGAAACCTAAAATTCCAGTATGAGAAGGACAATGAAAAACAAATAATCCATATAAGATAAAATATCAGTATTAACCCTTAAAACAATGAATGCCTATGATGAATGACCTATGTTAACCTAAAAATGCCGATAAGTGTTCCTGCACCTACCGGCATCGAAATCAACACAATTTTCCTGAAAAAACTGTATTAACTTAAAAATCTATACAAAGGTATGAAAAATAACACTTTGTCGGGGGATATTATCCTAAAAATCCCCGAATAAAACATTTTTTTAGAATTATGAGAATCACTTTATTCTTGTTGGTGGCATGTGTCTTTTCTGCATATGCCGGGAATTCATATTCCCAGAACACGAAGGTCAGCCTTGATGTGAGTAATGTCAAGTTGAACAAAGTATTGGATGCAATAGAGAGCCAAACAGATTACCTCTTTATATATAATAGTCAAATAAACATAAATAAGCTGGTGAGTATCAAAGCACACGAACAGGCAGTTTCAAAGGTATTAGATAAAATATTGAGGGACACTGGTATCAAATACAAATTGGAGGGCTCCCATATTATTTTGGAAAGAAAAGAGGTACGCGATACCCCCGCTGCTATTTCGCAACAGCAAACAAAAAAAATTAGCGGAACCGTTGTCGATAAGACAGGAGAGACTATTATTGGAGCGAATGTTAAAGTACAAGGTACTGACAGAGGTACAATTACTGATATTGATGGTAATTTTAGTTTGGATATTTCTCCAAAAGAGGTCCTTATTATCTCGTTTATAGGATATCAGGAGAAGAAAATAACAATTGATAATCAGACTCATATCAATGTAACTCTGGAAGAAGATAGTAAACTGCTGGATGAGGTAATAGTCATTGGCTATGGTACTACTTCTACACGCAAAATGGCGTCTGCCGTAACAGCCGTGAAAGGGGAAAAGTTGCAGGATCTTCCCTTCAGTAGTGTAACCGCTTCTTTGGCTGGGCGTGCTACGGGAGTCATTGTTGAATCGTCTGGTGGCGAACCAGGTTCTACACCTTCTATCTCTATTCGTGGTGGTGGTGCACCGATCTATGTAATTGATGGCGTTATTTCCGATTCATGGGATTTTAATACACTGAATCCTAATGATATTGAAAGTTTATCTATATTGAAAGATGCGGCATCTCTGGCTGTTTATGGTTCGCGTGCTGCCAATGGTATCGTAATGGTGAAAACCAAACAGGGCGGAAAGGGTAAGACTGCTGTTACTTATACGTTTAATGCAGAATTTAGTCAACCGACCAAATTATTGGAGAAAACTCGTTCTTATGACTATGCTTACAATCAGAGAGCGGCAGCCCTAAATGATGGCATTGCAGAAGAGAATATTACTTTTACTCCGGAAATATTGGAGATTATCAAAAATCAGACTGATCCTTATACATATGCTAATACTGACTGGTTAGGAGAAGGACTCAAAAATTTTGCTCCCCAATATAAGCACACGCTTTCTTTGAGTGGAAGCGGAGAGAAAGTTAATTATTACCTTTCTTTGGGGATGCTAGACCAAGGAAGTATTTATACTTCGAACGCATTGAATTATAACCGTTATACGGTTCGCAGTAATGTAAACACCACTTTTGACAAAATAGGTTTAAAAGTAACTCTGAACCTGAATGGTGCATATGAAAAGAAAGAATATCCTTCATTTTCTGCTGCGAAAATATGGGAAAATCTTTATAATCAATCGCCTCTTAATCCGGCTTATAATCCAGATGGCACCTATGCAGCTGTTACCGACCATCCGTTAGTACAAATGGACGACCGCTCCGGTTATGATAGGAATTATGGTAAGTTTATCAATACACAGGTGGCGGCAGACTGGACTTTACCTTAGATGAAGGAAGTGATTATCGGTGCTATGTTTAATTATCGTCTGAATGACTCTCATACCAAGAAGTTTAGTACTAAAGCTCCCCAATATTATCAGGACGGCACTATTTATCCGATTGGTAATCCGACATTGGATGAAGCCGGTTACTGAGGAGACTCCTACAACTTTGAGTTGAGTGCCGCTTATGTAAAGACATTTGCGGAGAAACATACTGTGGATGCAAAATTCGTGTATACGGTTTCTGAAAATAACGGGTGGAATATGAGTGCTTACAGAGGAGAATACTTATCAACGGTAGTCGACCAGTTATTTGCCGGTGCTGCAGATACGCAGCAGAATAGTGGTAACTCGGAAGAAGGTGGGCGTATGGGATTCGTTGGTCGTTTGAAGTACGATTATCTGAATCGCTATATTGTGGAGGGAAGTTTCCGTTACGACGGTTCGGACAACTTTGCGCCGGGACACCGTTGGGGATTTTTCCCTTCGGGCGCTATAGCATGGGCTGTAAGTGAAGAACCTTTCTTTAAGGAATGGAATCAGCATGTGATTGATTTGATTAAGATACGTGCTTCTTATGGGCAGACCGGTACAGAAGCTGGTGTTAATCGCTTTGGCTATCTTTCCACTTATAATATGGATGAAAAGAAGATTGTAATCGGAGGTAAACTGCAATCTGGATTTAGTGAAGGAGAACTGGTTTCTCCTGAATTGTTGAGTTGGTATCAGGTTAATTCCCTAAACTACGGATTAGATATGGCTTTCTTCAAGAATCGCTTAAAAGGAACTTTCGATTATTTCTATTATGTGACTAAAGGTGGTCTGATGAGTCCGGGCGATCGCTATGTTACTCCGTTAGGAAAGAAGTTACCGCAAATTAAGTCGGAAAGTGAACAACGTCGTGAAGGTGTGGAACTGACCATGCGCTGGTCGGATACAACTCCGCGCAAATTCTCTTATGAAGTAGGATTTAATATGACTTATTTCAATACCCTTTGGAAGGTGAAATCTGATGAAGCCTTGACTTCATTGATGAATCCATATAAACGTCAGACTAATCAAACTGATTATTATGGTATTGGTTATCTGGATACGGGGTTATACCAATATATAGAAGATATTCTGAATTCACCGCGCAGATTGGCTTCCAACCAGACTAAATTGGGAGATATAGGTTATGTAGATGTCAATGGCGATGGCAAAATTGATGGTGAAGACCAGGTACGCATCGGTATGCCGACAAAACCTCATTTTACGTATGGCATTGATTTTTCTTTCAGTTATGAAGGTTTTAATTTGTCAGGTCTGTTCTACGGTACTGGCGAACGTTATATGACGCTTGGAGACCGCTACCAGAAAGGCGAAAGTAAATATCTTTATTACCAGAATCAGTTGAACTATTGGAGACCGGATAATACGAATGCTGACTTCCCGAGAATTTCTGTAAGTTCCGGTGCAAATGGGAGCAACAATCAGGTCAGTTCTACTTATTGGATGAGAGATGGATCTTATATCCGGTTAAAGAATTTGCAGTTGAGTTATGATTTTAAATACAAACTTCTGAAAAAATGTGACTGGTTGCAGATGTGCCGCGTGAATCTGAGTGGTAGTAACTTGTTTACAATCTCTGGAATAAGCAAGTTTTTCGATCCGGAAACTTCATCTACCAGTGGTGACGGATATCCTGTACAGCGGGTTTATGCAATAGGTTTAACGATTGGCTTTTAATGAGGAGGAACGAATATGAAAAAATTGAAGAATATAGTAATAATGATAATCCTTGCTGTGGCTGCTTTTGCGTGTACAGATGTACTGGATAAAGGCCCACTGGACAAATACTCGGAAAACGATGTATGGAAGAGTACTGACCTTACCCAGGCATTTATCTATACTGCATTGAAAAATGCCACTGATATGATGATTTGGAAGGATAACTGGACCGACAATGAGGCTATTCTGGAAGATGGGCGTAATATTAATTTTGAATTGATAGACCGTTATCATGATGCGGGGTGGAATGTATATGGGGACATCCGTCGTTGCAACATGGTATTGATCCGTGTGCCGGATGCACCTTTCACAGAAGTTGAAAAAGCAAATTTCATAGCCCAGGCAAAGACGATACGTGCCATGATTTACTTCACACGTGCCCGCCTATTCGGTAAACTGATGCTGGTAAAAGATTTGATTGATACGGATGCTGATATGACTTTTTCACGTACAACAACTATAAAAGAGACCTATGACTTCATTATAAAGGATCTTCAGGAAGCTGTTTCCGATCTGCATGTAGATGAACCTACAGGTGCCGTTAGTCGTGGAGTGGGCTATGCATTATTGGGAGAAGTTGCATTGCATGGTGCTGCCTATATCGAAAACGGTCAAGATGATTACTATAAAATAGCAGCGAAAGCATGTGAAGACTTGTTTGCATTGAATAAGTATTCTTTGGACAAAGACTATGCAGGAATGTTCAATAACTATGACCATTCGTTATCTTCAAGTGAAATCATTCTGGCACAATGGAGAAGTCAGGAGAATACAACTTTCTCGGATACATGGATGCAAAGATTAGTTCCCAATATCGACCCAAGTAAACTGACTCATGAAACACAGGAAAAATATCCTTTGGTAGAGGAATGTGCAGGGTGGCCTCAGAGGTTCCCTTCTGTTAGTCTGGTGAATGATTATCTGGTGATTGATGAAGACGGACAAGCCAAAGAATGGGATCAGACTTCTTATTATAAAGATTTCCTAACTAATGGAGGAACAGTGAATGATGCCATCTATAAGAATCGTGACAAACGTTTCTATGCTTCTATTATTTATGACGGGTGTTCTTACTTTGCCAATACAGTATGGCTCCGTGAAGGTGGAAATCTTTATTATTCTTCCAAATCTACGGAAGTTTGGGGAATGCCGGTGTCGGGATATGTTTACCGGAAATGTGTTTATGAAGCCAAGCGTTTGTTGAATTCGGAAAAGACCGGATACCATTATACATTGTTACGTTTGGGCCGTTCGTATCTGAACTATGCCGAAGTCAAATTGCGTCAAGGAGATAAAGAAAAAGCTATCGAATATATCAATAAGACGCGGGTGGATCATGGTGGTTTGCCGGAACTGTCGAAGTCCATATCATTGGAAGAAGCATGGAAAGAATATAAACGTGAACGTCGTGTGGATTTAGTAAGTGAGGGCGACCGTTATTGGACTGTACTCCGTTGGGGAAAGGCAGAGGGGCTGGAAGTTGTTCCGGAATTAACCGTTACGCAGAAATTCATGAAGATAGCTCCTGACGGGAAATCTTTCGAAATAACAGAGCTTCCGATTTATGTAAGTGATAATGAACGTACTTTTACCTCAAAACGCTATTTGTTCCCAGTTTCACAGGGAGAGCGTGACCAGAATTCTAATTTGGACCAGAATGAAGGCTGGTAAAAGATAAAGTAAACCTTTTAAAATATTACGAATATGAAGAAATTTATAAATATAATTCTGCTGATATTCCTGATGGGTGCAGTTTCTTCGTGCTTGAAGTCAGGATTGGACGAGTTGCCCACTTATGAGGATGCTGAAATAACCAACTTGAATTTTGAATATCGTTGGTGGGATGAGACTAATAATCAGATGGCTGTTAAGACACTTACTATCGAAAAAACATATCAACCGATGATAACCTGATTACTTGCAAACTGACAGTTCCCGATGCAAGCGGTAGTTTTACTGATGCTATCCGGCAGGGAGTTTCGTTAAGTAATCTGATAGGTTATATGGATCTTTCTACTGCAGCCAGAATCAAACCATTGAATGGAGCACCTAAACTGGGAGAACCCGCTGACTTTTCTGCTAAGGAATTCAGGTATCAGGTGACAGCCGCTAATGGTACAAAAAGAGAGTGGACAATAAAGATTACAGATTTTGTGAAATGAGAGTAACTGTATAAAGTTGCTCAATTTGATGTTTGAAATGGGGAGGGAAGATATTTGGAAAGAATATCTTCCTTCATCTTTTATTTCATTATATTAGTAACCCGAAATGATAGAATTATTATGAATAAACTATATTTTGTTGCAATATTCCTTTTGGGGATATTATCTATGATAGGTATGTCTGTATCTGCTGAAAATGCTACCCAAAAAGTTTTTCAGGGATCTCCCGTTATAAATTCTCCGGTAATTGTGGGGAATTATCCTTCCACACCTTTCCTCTTTTATATTCCTACTTCCGGTGAGCGCCCCATGAAATGGAGTGCCGTGAAACTGCCCAAAGGCTTGAATTTGGATACCGAGACTGGTATCATCAGCGGAACGGTAACTGCGAAGGGAGATTATACAGTTACCCTTAAAGCAAAAAACACACAAGGCGTTTGCGAGAGAAAACTTATCATACGCATTGGCGATGAGTTGCTGCTGACTCCTCCTATGGGATGGAACAGTTGGAACACTTTCGGACGTCATCTTACCGAAGAACTGGTGTTACAAACGGCAGATGCAATGATAGCGAATGGAATGCGTGATTTAGGATATTCCTATATCAATATCGACGATTTCTGGCAATTGCCGGAACGAGGTATTGACGGGCATTTGCAGATTGACAGGACAAAATTCCCACGCGGGATAAAATATGTGGCCGATTATCTGCATGAACGGGGATTCAAATTGGGCATTTACTCGGATGCGGCCGATAGAACCTGTGGCGGTGTGTGGTAGTTATGGATATGAAGAGGTGGATGCGAAAGATTTTGCTTCCTGGGGCGTGGATTTACTGAAGTATGACTATTGCAATGCACCTGCCGGAAGGGTAGAGGCTATGGAGAGGTACGTGAAGATGGGAAAAGCCTTGCGGGCTACGAACCGTTCCATCGTGTTTTCAATTTGTGAGTGGGGGCAACGTGAACCCTGGAAGTGGGCAAAGCAGGTGGGAGGACAACTGTGGAGAGTCTCCGGGGACATTGGTGATGTTTGGTACCGGGATGCTAACCATATAGGAGGGTTGCGTGGTATTTTGAACATTCTTGAAATCAATGCTCCATTGGGTGAATATGCCGGTCCTGCGGGTTGGAATGATCCGGATATGCTGGTAGTCGGCATTGGCGGAAAAAGTATGAGTATCGGTTATGAGTCTGAAGGATGCAATCAGGAACAATATAACTCCCATTTCATCTTGTGGTGTATGATGGCTTCTCCGTTGCTTTGCGGGAATGATGTGAGGAATATGAATGACAGCACCCTGCATGTTTTGCTGGATGCTGGTCTGATTGCTATCAATCAAGACGTGCTGGGTAGGCAGGCTGAACGCAGTATCCGTTCGGATTATTATGATATTTGGGTGAAACCGTTGGCTGACGGACGCAAGGCTATAGCTTGCTTCAACCGAATGAGTTCACCACAAACCGTAGTTTTGAATGATAAAACAGTGGCGGGTTTGGCATTTGAACAGATATATTCCTTGGATAACCGTTTGATGCAGAATAACGGCGATTCGAAGGAGTTGATCGTGAAACTGGCTCCTTATCAATGCAAAGCTTATATCTTTGGTAAAACAAAATAGAAGAAATTATTTTATAAACACAAATCTGATCCGTTTATGAAAGCACTATTTAAACTTGCCGGTTTACTGGCTATGGCAGGAATTTGGAGTTCCTGTGGTAACAACAAGGAAATAGCTAATTATCAGGTAATTCCTTTACCTCAAGAGGTGACAATGACCTCCGACGGAGAGTTCGCTATAAATAATGGGACTCAAATTCTTTATCCCGAGAATAATGAGAAAATGCAACGTAATGCTCAGTTCCTTGCTGGCTATCTAAAAGAGGCTACAGGTACTGATTATGTCGTTGAAGCTGGAGTTGAAGGTAAAGGAAACATTCTTCTCTGTTTGGGGCTGGAGGGCGAAAGGCCTGAAGCCTATCGGTTGGGTGTCACATCCGAAGGAATAACGATCACCGGTGCGAGCGAAGCCGGTGTATTTTATGGTATCCAGACATTGCGTAAATCCATTACTCCGGTTAAGAACAGTACTCCTGTTCTGGCTTCTGTAGACATAAAAGATTATCCACGTTTCAGTTATCGTGGGGTTCATTTGGATGTAAGCCGTCACTTCTTTGCAATAGATGAAGTGAAAAGCTTCATCGATATGATGGCACTTCATAATATGAATCGCTTGCACTGGCACTTAAGCGATGATCAGGGATGGCGTTTGGAAATAAAGAAGTATCCATTGTTGACGGAAATAGGTTCTAAACGTAAAGAAACTGTTATCGGACGAAACTCTGGTGAGTATGATGGTAAGCCTTACGGTGGATTTTATACCCAAGAACAGGCTCGTGAGATTGTAGCCTATGCAGCTGAACGCTATATCACTGTCATTCCCGAAATAGACCTTCCGGGACATATGCAAGCTGCATTGGCAGCTTATCCCAATCTGGGATGTACCGGTGGTCCGTATGAAGTGTGGACACAGTGGGGGGGGTATCGGATAATGTACTTTGTGCCGGAACCGATAGTGTGTTGACTTTCATTGATGACGTATTGTCTGAAGTGATGGATATTTTCCCATCGCAGTATATACATGTAGGGGGAGATGAATGTCCGAAAGCCAAATGGGTGACTTGTCCCAAATGTCAGGCACGTATCAAAACTCTGGGAATCAAAAGTGATGCTCGACACAGCAAGGAAGAATATTTGCAAAGCTTTATTATTAACCATGCTGAAAAATTTGTGAATAGCCATGGACGCCGCATTATCGGTTGGGATGAAATTTTGGAAGGCGGACTGGCTCCGGACGCTACTGTCATGTCATGGAGAGGTGAAGGAGGCGGTATTGAAGCTGCCCGGCAGAAACATGATGTTATCATGACCCCGAACACCTATCTTTATTTTGATTATTATCAGACGAAAGATACTGAGAATGAGCCGCTGGCTATCGGAGGGTATCTGCCGATTGAACGTGTCTATAGTTACGAACCAATGCCGGCGTCATTGACTTCTGAGGAGCAAAAATATATAATTGGTGTACAAGCTAATCATTGGGCGGAATATATACCTACTTATTCGCAGTTACAATATATGGCATTACCACGCTGGGCCGCTCTGGCGGAAGTGCAATGGACCAATCCGGAGAAGAAAAACTATGAAGACTTTCTCAGTCGTTTGCCACGTCTGATTAATATTTATGCACTTGAGGGCTATAATTATGCGACCCATGTATTCGATGTGAAGGCTGACTTCGTAGCAAATTCTGCTGATGGTACGGTTGATGTGGTAATGACAACCATTGATCATGCCCCAATTCATTACACACTCGACGGAACGGAACCGACAGTTGCTTCTCCTGTTGCCGATAGCATTCTCGTCATAAAGCAAAGCTGTACACTTAATGCGCTTGCTATCCGAACTACAGGAAATAGCCGTATGCTTACTGAAAAAATAGTCTTTAGTAAATCTACTTCCAAGCCAACCAAAGCAAATCAACCGATAAACAGACAGTATCAATTTAATGGAGTTACCACTTTGACGGATGGATTGAAAGGAAATGGTAACTATAAAACCGGAAGATGGATTGCTTTCTACCGCAATGACATGGATGTGACAATAGATTTGCAACAACCTACGGAAATATCTACCGTATCCTTTACAACTTGCGTAGAAAAAGGAGACTGGGTATTTGATGCGCGCGGATTTACAGTAGAAGTATCTGATGATGGGGAGAATTTTACGAAGGTGGCTTCCGAAGAATATCCTGTCATGAAAGCGGATGATCGTAATGGTTTATATGAACATAAGCTGACGTTTACCCCGGTCAAGACGCGCTATGTACGGGTAATGGTTCCTTCAGAAAAGTCCATTCCTCAGTGGCATGGTGGAAGAGGTAATCCGGCTTTCTTGTTTGTAGATGAAATAACGATTGACTGAGAAAGAGAAGCATATGAGAATAAACCATTTGATTCTTAATATATTATTGGGGAGTATTGTATTCTGTGCGACTGGAATTCAAGCTTTTGCACAGTCAGTGATTCCTGTTCCGTTGAAAGCGGAACAAAAAGAGGGAATATTCCGTATTACAGAAACTACCCAATTGTATACTAACCTTAAAGGAGAGGAGAGAAGAACTTTAGAAGACTATCTGACTACTCTTTCCCGTCCGTTTAATATCGGTATAAATGAGGAAGAAGATATACGTGAGAATGTAATCATTCTACGAAAAGTAAAAGTGGCTGGGCATAGTACTCTAAAATATCCTGAAAGCTATTCTCTGAAAGTAACCCCCATCAGATATTGATTCAGGCAAGTATGGATGCTGGGCTTTTCTATGGTTTGCAGACATTGATACAATTAACCGAATCTGCAGGTACAGCAGGGTGGACTGTACAGTCCACCTATATAGAAGATGCTCCTCGTTTTGACTATCGTGGTTTCATGATGGACGTTTCCAGGCATTTCCGCTCCAAGGAATTTGTAAAGAAACAAATAGACGTACTGGCACGGTATAAATTAAACCGTTTACATTTGCATTTGGCAGATGGTGCCGGTTGGCGGATTGAAATCAAGAAATATCCCCGGCTTACGGAATTTGCAGCTTGGCGACCTCAGGCTACTTGGAAAGAGTGGTGGTTTGGTGAGAACAACCGCAAATATTGCGAACAGAATGATCCTCGTGCTCATGGAGGATTTTTTACTCAGGATGATATTCGGGAATTATTGAAGTATGCCGAAGAACGGCATATTGTCATTATTCCTGAAATTGAGATGCCTGCACATTTTGAGGAGGTTTTGGCTGCTTATCCTGAATTATCATGTGCAGGTGAACCTTATAAGAATGACGATTTTTGTGTGGGTAATGAACAGACTTTTACTTTCCTTGAAGAAGTATTGACTGAAATTATGGAGTTGTTTCCATCCGAATATATTCATGTCGGAGGAGATGAGGCTGGTAAGAGAGCCTGGAAAACATGCCCTAAATGCCAGCAACGTATGAAAGAAAACAACCTTAAGGATGTTAATGAGTTGCAAAGTTATCTTATTCACCGGATTGAAGTGTTTCTTAATGCTCACGGGAGAAAACTTCTGGGTTGGGATGAGATAATGGAAGGTGGTTTGGCTCCCAATGCCACAGTTATGTCGTGGCGGGGAGAAGAAGGAGGGCTTAATGCGGTCAGAATGGGACATCGCGCTATTATGACTCCCGGTGATTATTGCTATTTGGATAAATATCAGGATGCTCCTTTTTCGCAACCGGAAGCTATAGGCGGATACCTACCTCTTTCGCAGATCTATTCTTACAATCCTGTTCCTGAAGCATTGACTTCTGATGAAGCAAAACTGATTTATGGAGTACAAGCTAATTTGTGGGCCGAATACATTCCTACTGATGAATATTATGAGTATATGCTTTATCCCCGCCTTCTTGCTTTAGCGGAAGTGGCATGGAGTGCCCCCAACGTAAATCTTACCCAGATTTCCATACACGTGCACTGAGTGCTGTGGAATGGCTGCGTAAACAGGGATATCATCCGTTTGATTTAAAAAATGAAATAGGCCATCGTCCGGAAGCTACGCATCCCATCAGGCATTTGGCATTCGGCAAATCGGTAAAGTATAATGCACCTTATAATGCATCTTATTCTGCTCAGGGAGATAAGACCCTTACCGACGGTATCCGTGGTGACTGGACCTATTCAGATGGTGCTTGGCAAGGCTTTATTTCGCGAAATCGCTTGGATGTGACGATAGACCTGGAGACTGAAACGGAGATTAATTCTATTAGTGCCGACTTCATGCAGATGGTGGGCCGGAGGTCTTTCTTCCTGTTGAGGTCATTATTTCTGTATCTTCTGATGGTACTGATTTTACTGAATTAGCGCGTATTACACATGAAATAGTGAAATCGGATACTATTGAGAGAATGGGTTGGCAGGGAGATACGTGTGCGCGATATGTACGTGTTCAGGCTCACGCCGGTAAAGAATTTGGTGGCTGGATATTTACGGATGAAATTGTGGTAGAAGCCAATCCGGAAGTACGTACAGAATATACTTTTGAGAAGGGCTGGAAATTTACCCGTGAAGATAATATTGGCAAATTCAGCGGCAAAGAGTATGATGATACGCGGTGGCAATCGGTCACAGTTCCGCATGACTGGGCTATTTATGGACCTTTTAGTGTGAACAATAACAAGCAGAAAGTGGCTATTACCCAAGACGGCCAGAAGGAGGCGTTGGAACATGCCGGATGTACGGGAGGATTGCCTTTTGTGGGCGTAGGCTGGTATCGTCTGAAGTTTGATGTACCGGATTTTTCTGCCGGTAAGACGGCGACGTTGATATTTGATGGTGCTATGAGCCATGCCCGTATATATATTAATGGGCAGGAAGTCGGTTATTGGCCTTATGGTTACAATTCCTTTTATCTGGATGTTACTCCTTATTTAAGGCCGGATGAGAATATACTGGCAGTTCGTTTGGAAAATGAAACGGAATCATCGCGTTGGTATCCGGGAGCCGGCTTGTATCGTAATGTCCATTTGGTAATTAATGAGGATGCACATATTCCGGTGTGGGGAACACAACTCACGACTCCTGTGATAGATAAGGGGTATGCCAAAGTAAACCTGAAAACCAGTCTGGTTGTTCCAGCTGGCAAGGCGTTTACTGATTATCGTATTGTGACGGAACTAAAGGATGCAAGCGGTAAGGTAGTGGCTACAGGTGAGAAACCGGGTACAAAATATGATAACGAGGTTTTTGAACAAGAGCTTCTTGTAGACAATCCGTCACTGTGGTCACCCGATTCTCCTGTACTTTATTCGGCAGTATCCAGAATTTATGAAGGGAATCAGCTGAAGGATAAGTATATTACTTCGTTCGGTATCCGTAGTATTGAGATTATTCCAGATAAGGGGTTCTATCTGAACGGGCAGCGCCTTGCATTTAAAGGTGTATGCAATCATCATGACTTAGGTCCTTTGGGAGGCATAGCCAATGAGGCAGGCATACGCCGTCAGATACGTATTTTGAGAAATATGGGTTGTAATGCTATCCGCACTTCCCACAATATGCCTGCGCCGGAACTGATACGTGCCTGTGATGAACTGGGCATGATGGTGATGGCGGAATCATTTGATGAATGGGAAAGTGCGAAAATGCAGAATGGCTATCATAAAATATTTGATGAATGGGCAGAAAAGGATCTGGTGAACCTGGTCCGTCATTTCCGTAACAATCCGAGTGTCGTAATGTGGTGCATTGGCAATGAAGTTCCCGATCAGTGGAATGGCAATCGTGGTCCCAAACTTTCTCGTTTCTTGCAGAATATTTGTCATCGGGAAGATCCTACACGTCCGGTTACTCAGGGGATGGATGCACCAGATGCAGTCGTTAATAATAATATGGTAGCTGTAATGGATGTTCCCGGCTTCAACTATCGTCCTCATAAATATCAGGAAAACTACAAGAAATTGCCGCAACAGATCATTTTAGGTAGTGAAACGGCTTCTACACTCAGCTCACGTGGGGTTTATAAATTGCCGGTTGTACGGCGTGCCATGCAGAAGTACGATGATCATCAGTCTTCATCTTACGATGTAGAACATTGCAGTTGGTCCAACCTTCCGGAAGATGACTTCATACAGCTCGACGCCGGCGTCCTCCGCAAGCGCAAGGTTGGTCCAACCTTCCGGAAGATGACTTCATACAGCACGAAGATTTGCCTTATTGTATTGGCGAATTCGTTTGGACCGGTTTCGATTATCTGGGTGAACCTACTCCTTATTATACAGATTGGCCCAGCCACTCTTCTTTGTTCGGCATTGTAGACCTTGCCGGATTACCTAAAGACCGTTATTATCTTTATCGTAGTCATTGGAATAAGGAAGAAGAAACTCTTCATATATTGCCACATTGGAACTGGGAGGGGCATGAAGGAGAAGTAGTACCGATATTTGTCTATACCAATTATCCTTCGGCAGAGCTGTTTATCAATGGTAAAAGTTAGGGCAGGCGTACCAAAGATTTGTCTGTTACGATTGAGAATAGTTCAGATTCGGCTTCTACGGTTGATCTGAAACGCCAGCAGCGGTATCGATTGATGTGGATGGACACGAAGTATGAGCCGGGTGTTGTAAAAGTCATTGCTTATGATAAAGAAGGTAAGCGTATGGCTGAAAAAGAGATGTATACGGCTGGTAAGCCCCATCATATTGAATTGATACCGGACCGTTCGCAAATTAAAGCTGATGGCAAAGATTTGTCTTTTATAACTGTACGGGTAGTAGATAAAGATGGAAATCTTTGTCCTCTGGCAGAGAATGAAATAAGTTTCAGAGTGAAAGGTGCCGGGACATACCAGGCAGGAGCCAACGGTAATCCGGCTTCACTTGAATCTTTTCAGGTTCCCAAGATGAAAGTTTTCAGTGGAATGATGACTGCTATCGTTTCTTCTACCGATAAACCGGGAAGAATAACGCTGGAAGCAACCGGAAGGGGATTGGTGAAAGGAATACTGAATATTGAAAGTAAGTAAATGAAATGAGGATATATCGTTGTAGGCGGTATATCCTCATATTTTATATCCTATTATTCTATAATGGGATTTTTTAGTGTAGTCCGCTCAGCCACTCTACCATCTTCGGATCACGATGAGAGAAGAAGCAACTGGTATGGGTATCCAGCGCTGCTATCTTTTCCATATCTTCTTTCGTCAGTTCAAAATCGAATACATTGAAGTTTTCAATGATTCGTTCTTTACGGATAGATTTCGGGATAACGACAATATTTCTTTGTATCAACCATCGCAATATAACTTGTGCAATGGATTTACCGTATTTGCCTGCAATGGCCGCTAATGTTTCATTCTGGAACATATTGTTTTTTCCTTCGGCAAATGGAGCCCATGATTCAATCTGAACGCCTTTCTCTTGCATGAATGCTTCTGCTTCGATCTGTTGATAGAAAGGATTAGTCTCTACCTGATTGACGGCAGGTGTGATTTCGTTGTGAAGGATTAGGTCTACCAAGCGGTCGGGCATGAAGTTGCTGACGCCGATGGAACGAATACTACCTTCCTTGTATAATTCTTCCATAGCACGCCAGGCACCGTAATAGTCATTGAACGGCTGATGAATAAGGTACAGGTCCAGGTAATCGAGCTGCAAACGTTTCATGGATGCTTCGAAGGCTTTCTTTGCTTTGTCATAACCGGCATCTGATATCCAGAGTTTGGTGGTGATAAACAAGTCTTCACGGGGGACACCACTGCGTTTGATGGCTCTTCCTACAGCTTCTTCATTACCATAAGCGGCAGCCGTATCTATAGAACGGTAACCTGCTTCAATAGCGTCATATACACATTGTTCACACAAGACTTGATCTTCGATTTGATATACACCAAAACCGAGAATTGGCATTTCGATGCCATTATTTAATTTTACTTTCTGCATAATAACTTTCTCTTTATTGATTTTATATTAAAACACTTTACTTCCTTAATATCCTCGGACATTGCAGATTATTGTATTATTTTAAGCCCTTTGGTTATTTGCCTACTCTTTTTGCTAACTCTGCCGGATAGCGGTCGCCTGACACTGGAATAGAATTAAGCATATCATTGATCCTTGTCAACTCTTCCGGGCTTATTTCCACATTTATGCTTTGTATATTCTCTTCCAGGCGTTTCAGTTTGGTGGTTCCTATTGTTTTTGATGTTGCAAAGGTAAGTGGTGAGATGAAGTTTGTAAATAGACAGATTACTGCATTACACACCATTATTACGGTTTTAAAGTATTGATTGAATACTTGATAATGAACTGTATACACAGGTTACAGTTTCTTATACCAATATTACAGATTTTGCAATACAAGTGATGGAATGCTGAAAGAAAACTGTTATTTTTGTCATCAGATTAAATGATCAGATTATGGGTACAATCGTAAAATTGAATACTGTTCAGGAGTATAATATGGCAATGGGAGTGGAGACATTGCATCCGCTCGTTAGTGTGGTTGACTTTTCAACATTGAAATCTTTAAAGCATGGACGTAAGAATTTTGGTTTCTACTGTGTTTTTCTGAAACAGCTCAAGTGTGGAGAATTGTCTTATGGGCGAAGTACGTACGATTATCAGGAAGGTACACTGGTATTTGTGGCTCCGGGTCAAGTGGCGGGAGTTGATGATGATGGCGAAACACTGAATCCCCAAGGGTGGGTGTTGGCTTTTCATCCTGATTTGCTACGGGGTACTTCATTAGGACGTAAAATGAAAGATTACAGCTTCTTCTCTTATGAAGCCAATGAGGCTTTGCATATGTCTGAGCGTGAACGACAGATTATCCTTAATTGTTTCGTTGAAATACAAGAAGAATTGGAGCGTGCCATAGATAAGCATAGTAAAGATATTATTGCCTCTACTATTGAACTTCTGCTGAACCATTGCCAACGTTTCTATGACCGTCAGTTTATTACGCGTGAAAACATAAATAAAGATATTCTGGTGCATTTTGAAAACCTGCTCAGTGATTACTTTGAATCAGACCAACCGCAAACTGTCGGTTTGCCATCCGTGCAATATGCCGCAGACCGCTTGCATCTTTCTCCTAATTATTTCGGGGATCTGATAAAGAAAGAAACGGGAAAATCAGCTCAGGAATCCATTCAACTCTTTGTGATAGAGAAAGCAAAGGAGCGGCTTTATGATGAGAATAAGACTGTTAGCGAAGTTGCTTATGAACTGGGCTTCAAGTATCCGCATCATTTAAGCCGTCTGTTTAAAAAGGTGGTGGGGATGACACCAAATGAGTATAGAGCGTAGTTATTTAATTTTGTACCCCAACAGCGAACTGAACTTCCTGCAAATACCCGGGAATAACCCCATTAGTCTTCCGCCGAATCCCCATCTTTTTGGGAAGAATTTCTGGTAGAGGGCTTGGTCGATGAGTTGCAGGCGTGGCTCCCATTTTTCCACCTCATGCCCGTCTTTCAGGCCGGAGCGGATTTGGGCTTCGTGCCCCCGCAGCGAGTCGGGTTTAATATACTTGGAGTTTGCCATCATAGGCCCGCATACATCGAACCATACCTCACCACCACTGAATCGGTCGGCCAATCGGGTGAGTAATTGTCGTACTTGCTTTTCATAGAAATACATCAGTACACCTTCGATAACAATGATAAACTCTCCTTCGGGATGCTTTTTACGGAGATCATCCATCCATTGGGTTTCTAACAAAGAACCGGCTATGTAATGATCGCCCGCAGGTTCCGGTAGTAAATCACGTCGCAAGTCGATTACTTCGGGGAGGTCCATTTCGTAAAACATGGCTTTGTCATGCTCTTCAATGCGTTGATATCGGGTATCCAGTCCGCATCCTACATTCACCACGATTGGATTTTGTCGTGTGGCAATAAAATTCCGGATGGCATTGTCAAAGTATAGTCCGCGTACTACACAGCCCACGGCACTCAACTTGGCACCATCAAACTTAGAGTAATCATACTCGATACTTTCTACCAGTTGCTCGGCTTGCAGATCACGCAAGATGGCATCTTGCTGGCGACTTTCTTTGGCTCTCATGTAAAGAGGTATCAGTAGCGTTTCAGCTACTACACTCTTAAATTCATATTTCTTTTTCATTTTTATTGGGGAATTATTAGAGTTTGTACGATCTGACAAAAAAGAACAATATTCAAATTCATTCAAAAAAAAGAGAGAACTTATACTTTGATAAATTCTCTCTTTTTGCTGTTCCTCACATTTTCTTCCGGGGTCCATAGGCTACTTCTATTTTTTGCCAAAGTTACGGTTCTTGAGTAAAGCAGACAATACCTAAAAGTAGGGAAATTGTGTTTTGACTTATACCTATCAAGAATGAAGCGAATTATCAATATTACGAGTTATTTGTCTTAATTTATTGATGCGTAGAGGGCATTTTGTAATAACCTGAATATTAATGCGTTATAATGAACCTATCTCAGTATACGACTGAGGCACCCTAAGTATGATACTGAGGTACCCTAAGTATCATACTGAGATACCCTCAATATACGACTCTGCTTTTGAATTGTGCTTTTTGTAAGTAACTTTTAAAGTAAGTCGCAGAATTATTATATAAGTCAAAATAGAGTAGTCATTCGCTTTTATGCCTTACTTTTTCGTTTTGATTCTTTGGTTCTACCAAGTCTCAAAAAAATTATCTTTCTTTGTAGAAAAGAAGAAATGTTTTATGCTCTCATTTGATACTTATATAAGTCGTAAACTGCCGCTGGTCGGTCTGATTAGTGCAGTCTTTATCATATACCCTAATATAGCCTGTCTGCCCTGGGATATAAAATTTCTGGAAGGAGTAAGTTGTACGGGTTTTTATTGGTATTTTGTTTATCGTTTCTTTTTCTTCTGGGGACTGATTTGTCTGTTGTTACGTTATAATTTGCGACAACTGCCGACGGCACAGTTTAAGGAACGTTTTGGTCGTAACTTTTTATATTCATTGGCTGCCTATGCAGGATTTGCGTCTATTTCCTATTGGATTCACTCTTATGGTATCCGTACTGATTTTCTGGGTAGTACATTGATCTCCCAATTCTTTATTCTGTGTTCTCTGTGTACGCTGATCGGGCATATTTCCATGTTATACTCTGCACAGCGTGAAAAAGAGCGTGAGATAGAACGTCTGCGTATAGAGAATCTGCAAAGTCGCTGTGATGCATTGGCCAATCAGATCAATCCACATTTTTTCTTTAACTCCTTGAATGGAGTGCAATCTCTTATCCGGAAGAAGGATGATGAAAAAACGTTGATGTATGTGCATGAATTATCTGATATCTTCCGTTATATTCTTCAAAGTGATAAGAGAGGGCTGGTTACTTTGAGAGAAGAACTGGAATTTATTCAATCTTTCCGTTATGTGATGGAAGTACGCTTTGCCAATAAACTGGTTTTCTCTATCCAAGTGGATGAGGCTATGCAGGATGAACTGACGTTGCCTGTGCTTTCATTGCTTCCGTTGATAGAGAATGTGACCGTTCATAATATGATAGACAGTGAGCATAAAATGGAAATTATCATCAGGCTGAACGAGCAAAAAGAACTGGTGGTGAGTAATCCCATTTATCCAAAACTGTCTCCGCCTGATACGAACGGAACAGGGTTGAGAAATCTGGAAAGTCGTTTTACCTTGTTGATGAACAGGCAAATACGGATAGAATGTGATGAAAATACATTCAGAGTATATCTTCCTTTAAATAAACAGAACTGATATCAAAATTGCATAGAGATATGAGAGTGTTGATTGTAGAAGACGAGACTGCCGCTTATGAGAATCTGGTGGATATTCTTGGCGAAGTCTCTTATGATATTCAAATAGCCGGTAATACGGAAAGCGTAACTCAAACCATTCATTGGCTACAATCGAATCCTGCGCCGGATTTGATATTTATGGATATTCATTTATCGGACGGTTCAGCATTTACCATTTTTGATAAAATGGAGTTGGAAACTCCTATTATTTTTACGACGGCTTATGACAGATATGCCATAGAAGCTTTCAAGGTGAATAGCATTGATTATTTGCTAAAACCTGTCAAGGTGGAAGATGTAAAACAGGCGCTGGATAAATACAAAAAACTGACGCACCAGGATGTGATTCACTACTTATCTAAATTGACTCAACTGGTGCCGACTCCTAAATATAAAGACAAGTTATTAATTCCATATAAAGATAAGCTGTTACCTATTGGCTTGAAAGAAGTTTCATGCTTTTATACAGCGGATAAAAACACTTGTATCTACTTGAAAGACGGAAATATGTATCCATACTCCAAAACACTGGAACAGATAATGACTTCTCTGAATCCGGCAGATTTCATCCGGGCGAATAAGCAATTCATCATAGCAAGGAATAGTGTGACGGATATAACCATATGGTTTGATAACCGTTTGCTGGTAACACTGGATGTGCAAACTTCCGAACGTATCTATATCAGTAAGAACAAAGCATCCGAGTTCAAATCCTGGATAGTGAATAACACGTAAGTTACAAGTAGGCTAATCTGTAATAGTGGTAGACATAACAGTAATATGTATATTGGTGTCATTAAGATCGTTCCATATATTTGCATTCGAGAAATAGAGTGAACAATATAGTTAGAAAGATAAAGTACTTAGAAAAATGAAAAAGAGAGTAATACTCGTATTATTAACAGGTGGTTTGATAGGTATTGCCAATCTGCAAGCACAAACCAGTAAGGACAGCACAAAGGTAGCAAGAAGCTATGCGATCAATGAAGTAGTAGTAACAGGTACGCGAAGTGAAACGGATGTGCGCCATTTACCCATGACCGTATCGGTAGTGGGGCGTCCGCAACTTGAAGCAAGCCAGCAGACTTCCGTGCTTCCGGTGTTGAATTCACAAGTGCCGGGCTTTTTCTCCACTTCACGTGGCGTAATGGGATATGGTGTAGCTACCGGTGCATCAGGGCAAATGTCTTTAAGAGGCATCGGAGGGCCCGCACAGGCCGGTCTTCCCACTACAGGATTATTGGTTTTGATTGACGGACATCCTCAGTATATGGGACTGATGGGACATCCCATTGCCGACGCATATCAGACCATGATGGCAGAACGTGTGGAAGTGCTCCGTGGCCCCGCATCCGTGCTTTATGGTTCTAACGCCATGGGTGGGGTTATTAACATTGTTACCCGTAAGATGCAGGAAGACGGAATACGTACAAACATCAACATTGGTGCCGGGTCCTATGGAAGTGTACAGACCGAAGCCACTAACCGCATAAGGAAAGGGCGCTTCAGTAGTACAGTGACTGCCTCTTATAACCGTACAGACGGACATCGCGCTGACATGGCTTTTGAACAGTACGGCGGATATGCCAAATTAGGCTATGACTTTACGGATAACTGGAAAGTTTGGGCGATGTAAATGTCACTCGTTTCAATGCTACTAATCCGGGATCAGTAATGAAACCATATATAGACAATGATCAGCGCATTACACGTGGTATGACCTCTTTTGCATTGGAGAATCATTGCGAAAAGACTTCCGGTGCATTGAGTTTTTTCTATAATTGGGGTGATCACTGGATAAATGACGGATATCAGCCAGGAGGAGAACCGCTTCAGTATCGTTTCAACTCTAACGATCAGATGCTTGGAGTATCATGGTATCAGAGTGTACAACTTTTCCAAGGCAACAGACTGACTGTAGGAGCTGATTATTTTCACTTTGGTGGTGAGGCATGGAACCAATTCTTTGATGGGCATCGTGAAACTTCGGCGAATAAGTCGTTGAATGAAGTAGCAGGTTATGTAGATTTTCGTCAGGATATTGCTGCATGGCTTACGCTGGATGCCGGAGCACGAGTAGATTATCATTCGCAAACAGGTACAGAGTTCATTCCGCAAGTAGGGTTGGCTTTCCATCTTCCGGAGAATGCAGAAATCAAGGCGATGGCAAGTAAGGGATTCCGCAATCCTACCATTCGTGAAATGTATATGTTTCCTCCGCAGAATCCGGATTTGAAACCTGAGAAACTTTGGAATTATGAGCTTTCTTTTTCACAACGTCTTATGGATAATCGTCTGTCCTATGGACTCAATGTGTTCTATATCAATGGTGAAAATCTCATTATACGTCTTCCAAATCCAAATGGTAGCGGTATGTTGAACCAGAATTCCGGCGAGATTGAAAACTGGGGAGCGGAAGCTAATGTAGGGTATCAGTTTAATCCGGTGTGGAGCGTGATGGCAAATTACAGCTGGCTTCACATGGAAAATCCGGTATTGGCTTCTCTGAAGCATAAACTGTATGGAGGAGTGAACTTCAGAAAAGGACGTTGGAGTGCATCTACCGGCATCCAGTATGTGAAGGGGCTTTATACTGATCTGGATGCTGCGACAAAAGAGAACTTCGTGTTATGGGATATGCAGGGAAGTTTTAAGGCGACCAATTATCTGTCATTCTATGTGCGTGGTGAGAACTTGTTGGCACAACGTTATGAGATCAATGCAGGCTATCCTATGCCGAAAGCGACTTTTATGGATGGAGTAAATATCAATTTTTAATAAGCATATTATATGAAAACAACAACTATCAGACTTTATTCACTGGATTACAGCAATGTGAAGACATATTTTGCTGCAACCCTTTTCATTCTGGGTAATCTGGCTTTACCGCAACTTTGCCATCTTATTCCACAGGGTGGTCTTACTTTGTTACCGATTTATTTCTTTACGCTTATTGCTGCTTATAAATACGGTTGGAAAGTCGGATTGCTGACAGCCGTCTTTTCACCGGTTTTGAACCATCTGCTTTTCGGTATGCCTCCTGCAGGAGTATTGCCGGCCATTCTTTTAAAATCCGTTTTACTGGCAGTGGTTGCCGGATATGTAGCCAATCGTTTTAAACGTATCTCTATTCCTGTTTTAGCGTTAGTAGTACTGGCTTATCAGTTTATCGGGACGCTGGGCGAGTGGGCAATGGTAGGCAACCTTACGCTTGCTTTCCAGGATTTTCGCATCGGTATACCGGGAATGGGATTACAGATTCTCGGTGGCTATCTGTTTATCAAGTATTTGGTTTATAAATGATATTCCATAAAATAAAAGTATGTTACGAAAAATCAGACTAACGTTTGCCATATTCTTTTTTGTGCTGATCACGCTTTTGTTTCTCGATTTTACGGGAACATTGCATGCTTGGTTCGGTTGGATGGCTAAAATTCAGTTTTTGCCTGCTTTGTTGGCATTGAATGTCGGGGTTGTGATAATCCTGATAGCATTGACACTGCTCTTTGGGCGTGTGTATTGTTCTGTAATCTGTCCGTTAGGCGTATTTCAGGATGTAGTTTCATGGTTGGGTAAAAAACGGAAAAAGAATCGCTATTCGTATTCACCTGCACTTAATTGGTTGCGTTACGGAGTGCTGGGAGTATTTATTCTGGCTCTGATAGGAGGAGTTGGTTCGTTGGTTGCCTTACTGGCACCTTATAGTTCGTACGGACGAATAGCTTCTAATCTGTTTGCTCCGGTTTATCAGTGGGGAAACAACCTGCTTGCTCTTTTGGCCGAACGGGCAGATAGCTATATGTTTTATTCTGTAGACGTCTGGATGAAGGTTATGGGAACTTTTGTGATAGCTGTTCTGACATTTGTTATTCTGGCTGTGCTGGCCTGGCGCAACGGGCGTACATATTGCAATACAATTTGTCCGGTAGGAACAGTATTGGGATTCTTTTCACGTTTTTCTTTGCTGAAACCGGTAATCGATACGAGTAAATGTAATGGTTGCGGTTTGTGCGCACGTAATTGTAAGGCGGCATGCATTGATTCTAAAAATCATAAAATAGATTATAGCCGTTGTGTGGCTTGTATGGATTGCATCGGTAAATGTAAGAAAGGAGCTATCCGTTATGAGCGTCCTCATAAGGAAGTGCAGAAACCGTTAGCTGCTGAAAAAGTGACAGGTGTTTCACCGGAACAGGTGGACAATGCACGTCGTGCTTTCTTTTCTGCCGGTGCCATATTTGCTGCAAGTACATTGCTGAAGGCACAGGAGAAAAAAGTGGATGGTGGATTGGCTGTCATTGAGGATAAGAAAATACCGGAGCGGACGACACCTATTGTACCGGCAGGTTCATTGAGTATTCGTAATTTTGCACAGCATTGTACGGCTTGCCAGCTTTGTGTATCAGTATGCCCTAATCAGGTTTTACGCCCATCCGGTAATTTGATGACGTTGATGCAGCCGGAGATGTCTTATGAACGTGGTTATTGTCGTCCGGAATGTGCGAAGTGTGCCGAAGTATGTCCGACGGATGCGATTCATCTTACCAGTCTGGCTGATAAATCATCTATCCAAATCGGTCATGCCGTATGGATCAGGAAGAATTGTGTACCGTTGACTGATGGAGTAAATTGTGGAAATTGTGCCCGTCATTGCCCGGTAGCGGCGATAGAAATGGTTCCGTCTGAGGTAGATAATCCGGATTCTCCAAAGATTCCGGTTGTCAATGTAGAGCGTTGTATTGGTTGTGGTGCCTGTGAAAATCTTTGTCCGGCACGCCCTTTCAGTGCTATCTATGTGGAGGGACATGAGAGACATAGGGTGATATAAAGGTGGTAATGTGATAGGGTGATAAAGTGATAAATGTAAGAAGAACAGATATGGAAGAACATAATAAAAATATAAACCGTAGGGATTTTCTGAAAATTGTGGGCATCAGTGCCGCTACGACAACGGCTGCTGCGACTTTTTATAGTTGCAAACAGAAGGATGGGGTGATTCCGGGAGGTAGTGCATCGACTCCTGTGCCTACTGATAAGATGACTTACCGCACTTCTGTGGCTCAGAAAGACCGTGTTTCACTTCTGGGTTATGGCTGTATGCGTTGGCCGACTGTTCCTTCACCGGATGGGAAAGGAGATATAATTGATCAGGATGCAGTGAACGAATTAGTAGATTATGCCATTGCGCACGGCGTGAATTATTTCGATACATCTCCGGTGTATGTACAGGGGTGGTCGGAAAAATCTACTGGTATTGCATTAAAACGTCATCCGCGCGAGAAACTGTTTATTGCTACAAAGTTATCCAACTTTAGTAATTATAGTCGTGAAAACTCCATAGCCATGTATCGTAAATCTTTCGAAGATTTGCAGACAGATTATATCGATTACTATTTGTTGCACTCTATCGGTAATGGTGGAATAGAAGCATTCAAAGCGCGATATATAGACAATGGTATGATGGAGTTTCTGTTGAAGGAACGGGAGGCTGGGCGTATCCGTAATCTGGGATTTTCTTTCCATGGTACAGTGGATACTTATGACTATGCACTTTCTCTGCATGATGAGGTGAAATGGGACTTTGTACAGATACAGCTCAATTATGTGGACTGGAAACATTCTTCGGGACGTAATGTAAATGCGGACTACCTATATGATGAATTGGTAAAACGAAATATTCCGGCAATCATTATGGAGCCATTGCTGGGTGGAAGATTGTCTAATGTACCTACTCATATTATGACACGCCTAAAGCAGCGCCGTCCGGAAGATAGTGTAGCCTCTTGGGCTTTCCGTTTTGCAGGCTCACCGGAACTGGTGTTGACGGTATTGAGTGGTATGACGTATATGGAGCATCTTCAGGATAATATTCGTACCTATTCTCCGCTGATTCCTTTGACAGATGATGATAAGGAGTTTTTGGAAGAAACGGCACAGTTGATGTTGAAGTACCCTACTGTACCGTGCAATGACTGTAAATACTGTATGCCTTGTCCATATGGCATCGACATCCCTGCTGTGCTTATACATTATAATAAATGTGTGAATGAGGGGAATGTGCCGAAGAGCCAACAAGATGAGAATTACAGAAAGGCACGCCAAGCTTTTCTTGTTGGTTATGACCGTAGTGTGCCACGCCTGCGACAGGCAAATCATTGCATTGGTTGCGATCAATGTTCGCCTCATTGCCCGCAGAGTATTAATATTCCCAGAGAGTTGCGCCGTATCGATGGGTTCGTGGAGCAACTGAAACAAGGAACATTGTAGTATAGAATCTGTTATTAAGAATGAGCAAAAATAAAAAACGTATGTGGCTTTGGATTGTGTTGGCGGTTATAGGCATAGTATGCGTTTCCGTATTTATTTTTATTAATCAGCCGAGTTTCGGCAGGTTGCCTCAGGGAGCGCGTTTAGAGCGAATCAAAGGCTCACCTCATTACCGTGACGGTCAGTTCAATAATCTGCATCCGACACAGATGATGACCTCGGATGAAGGATGCTTTGGTGCTATGCTTTCTTTTTTGTTCCGCAAAACAGAGAATCTGCGTCCGGAGAGTGAAGTTCCGGTTATCAAAACGGATTTGCATAAACTGGGGCATGATGAAAATATACTGGTCTGGTTTGGACACTCTTCCTACTTTATCCAGGTAGATGGAAAACGATTCCTGGTTGACCCTGTTTTTTGTATGGCTTCGCCTGTATCTTTCGTCAACAAACCATTTAAGGGAACTGATGTCTATAAACCGGAAGATATGCCGGATATCGATTATCTGGTGATTTCGCATGATCATTGGGATCATCTGGATTACCGGACAGTGAAAAGTCTGAAAGATCGGGTAGGAAAAGTGATTTGTGGACTAGGTGTCGGCGAACATTTCGAATATTGGGGATATGATAAAGACCGGTTGGTAGAATTGGACTGGTATGAAGATGCCGTTTTAGAAAATGGTTTTGCGGTCCATTGTCTTCCGACACGCCATTTCTCCGGCCGTGGTTTGAAAGTCAATCAGACATTGTGGGCATCCTTCTTGATAGAAACCCCGTCACAGAAAATATATATGGCCGGTGACGGTGGTTATGACTCTCACTTTGAGGAAATAGGGAAGCGTTTTCCGGATATAGACCTTGCGATTTTGGAAAATGGCCAGTATAATGAAGGTTGGAAATATATTCATCTGATGCCTTCCAATATGGCAAAGGCAGCTAAAGAACTGAAAGCAAAAAGAGTAATGACTGTACATCATTCGAAGTACGCATTGGCAAAGCATCCCTGGGATGAGCCTTTGGCGAATGAGAAGAAGATGCAGGAACAAGACTCGCTAAATATGGTGATTCCTGAGATAGGAGAAGTAATGCCGTTATAGAATTTTCATCTCTGTAATAATAGTGGGTGGCTGATATGATTGCTATGTAAAGGCAGTCATATCAGCTTTTTTGTTTTTTCCTATCCCAAAATGGTAGACTTGTAGACTATTGGTGTAACTTTGTCTGCAGATATTAAAAACATCCTAAATACGAATCTTATGAAACTAGAAGTCTTATTCCTGCTTTTAAATGAATATGCCGACTGGGAAGGTGCTTTCCTTGCCATTTCTCTGAATACCGGGGTAATACCGGGCAGTGAAGTGAAATATGTACCGAAGGTAGTTGCCCCTACATTGGATGTAGTGCGTTCTGTCGGCGGCTTTCGTACTTTGCCTGATTATAGTTTTCAAACGATGCCTGCTGACTATGCAGCATTGGTACTGGTTGGTGGCATGCACTGGCAATCGCCTGAAGCTGAACTGGTGGTGCCAATTGTGCAGGATGCATTACAGCGTGGCAAGATAGTTGGAGCTATTTGCAATGCTTCTGCCTTTATGGGAGCGCATGGCTTCCTGAATGATGTAAAGCATACCAGTAATACGCTTCCATATCTGAAGCAATTTGCAGGTAGCGCATATACCAATGAAGCCGGGTACCAGGAAAAGCAGGCAGTCAGCGATAAGAATATCGTAACTGCCAACGGAACCGGACATTTGGAGTTTACCCGTGAATTATTACTTCTTTTGGATGCTGATACTCCGGAAAAGATTGCTGCTGCTTATGATTATTATAAAAATGGCTTTGTGAGGTAACATTTGTCCTGTAATTAATCATATTCCTCAATCACATTACGGAATATATCTACTCCGACGATTTCTCTCGTTGAGACATCTGTGACCCATAGCCGATTGTTATGAACCAATAACTTCTGTCCGCCTTTGAATGTATAGCCGGGCACTGATTTGAAAGTCAGGAAGAATTTCTTTTTCTCTCTGTCGTAGCACCGGATACTACCGTCGGATGCTGAGATGTACATCAAATTTTTGTATAGGGCTATTCCTCTGGGATTAAATTCCAGAGGAAGCATCTGACTGGTAGTCATTGTGATATTGCTTCCCTTTTGGATAAGGGTAGTATCGATCGCATGTATTTTCCGGTTACCGTATTGTCCGTAATCGGCGAGAAATACCAATCCGGTTGTATCTACTGCCATCTGGTGCGGATAAAATCCGTTGTTTACATCGAAACCATCCAGACTTCCACGTGAGTAGTAATTTATATTCTGATATTTTTCCGCACTCACATCACTTTGTAAGGTTACTTGCAGGCCATTTTTCATGCGCACTATTATGTAATCGTCCACAATAGCCATCGCATGGGTATGAAACAACTGCGTATTTCCATGCCCCCAGTTACGGTTCCCAATTCGGGTGATAAATTTCAGTGTATGTATATCGAACACATCGATGCACGAGCCTATATTGGCGAGATAAAGCCTCTCATTAGCTACGGAAATGGCTTCTACATAATTGTTGAATGTTTGCGTTGTACCATTGTAGGTCCATGTATTTAATGAACCTATTTTCTGATGAGCGGACAGGCTATATAATTCCACACTGAAATGTCCGCTTTGAGTATTGGCTATGAAGAGAGTGTCACCGTATATATATGTACAACCGGGCATGAATTCACCGGAAGCATATCCGAGTTTTTCTGCATTAATCACCTCTCCGGCTTTGTAAGAGTAGTAATAATGTATGGATGAAGGCTGTTCCGGTTCCACTTCCCTGATTACGCCTTCTATTTTCTTCTTTTCGCATGAGAGCAGGCATAAACCTGCTAATAGTATATATATTATCTTCATTTCTTTCTTCTTATTTCAATTCATTTAATGGAATGCTTGTTACTGTACATGTTCCACGATTTATCACAAAAAGAGTCTGGCGGGCCAGGGCTATTTTCTCCGGATTGCTAAAAGACTTTCCGTTTATGGTAGAATAGTCTTTTAAGATGCTTCCATCCTGGGGATTGATCTCTACAAGACATTCTGTCTTTTGATTTAAAGTCACAAACATACGACCGTCCCAGGAAACCACATCATAAGCTTGCGTTGGTAACTTCAGGGTGCGGACCGGATTTAATACTTTCTGCTCACGCATGGTAGTAAGATCATAGGCATAGATTTCTTTTTTACCAATGTGAGTGGTATAAAGTATATTGTCTTTATCTATCGTCATTCCGTATGTTCCCATTACTTCACCTACATTGTTGAAACGACAATAGTTCGGTACGCGCATACAATTATCCACTGTGACATCTTTTTCCATAAAGACGCAAACACGTCTTTTATCACGGATGAATACACAACCGTCTTTTACTAAAGCTTCGAAAGCATGTACGGTTTGATAGCTGCCTTCACCCCATTGGCCGTTTCCGATACATGTTATAAATTCAAGTGTCGTGGCATCAAAAACATCTGTCCGGCTACTTGTATTGGTTACATATATTTTGCCGTGGGCGGCTGTAATGCCATTGGGTTCACCGGCAAATGTTTCGGATGTGCCGTTGCGTATCCAGTTTCTGATACGTCCACAATGGGTTACTTGCCCGTTCTTTTCTTGGAAGACTTCTACACTATAGTTTCCGGTAGCATTATTGACTATGTAAATGCGATCCTGATAGGCTGTAACATCCTTAGGCTTGAAGGTTGTTTTTGTAGCTTCGGGTACGTCCGACCATTTTAATGACACCGATAATGGGGTACCGTCTGCAATGTTTTCGTTGTCTTCTACCGGATGAAAATCGAGGCCACCGTCTATTGCATCCAGTTCCGGATCTTCTATGACGAATGTGGAACCTACATATTTAGAACTGCCGTATAGAGTAGTCGCATTTTTACGGGTATGCATAAAACGCCGTGAGTAAACAGGGAGACGTTTCTCCTGACCTAACTTCAGATAGACAGCACGTCCCAGGGTGATCCATCCGGGGCCTGTCTGCTCATAGGTCATGTTACCGTCGTGTCCATATCCGAGGCAATGCCCTATTTCGTGGAAGACGGTGTGTATGTTGTATTCATCATCGGGATAATGTTGTAGGAAACACCATTCTGCCAGACCTAAAGTACTGCCTCCACCCAAACCGTTTACACCACTGACGTGTCCGAGAAGGTATGCGCCGTGGTTTAGTACTTTCTGCTTCAATTGATCGACATTGATGACTGTCTTATTATTATCGCTATGTAGCTTTCCTCTGTATTTCTCCAGTTCGTCTGCGAATTCCTGTGAAGAGAATGCGTATGCCAGGTTTAACATCAGAGCCACGCCTTCCCGACAATGGGCTGGGCGTATCGGATAAGCCCAGCTTCCTTGGCGGCTATAGGCAGAGAAAGAAACTTTATACTGAGGTATTACACCGGTCATTTTCTTATAAAGCGGATCTTCACAGTCGATGCGTAAAGTCAAATCTGCTGCACTGATATGGGGATTAGCTTTGATCACGATTTTTTTTTCCGGAAGCAGTAGTATATTCCTTGTCTCCGGAAATCATGGGAAGCACTTTATGAAACTCAATGAAGCCGGGCACCGTTTCAAAATCAGCCAGCAGAAATTCTTCATCGTAACCGACAATGCTTGCCCAAACTTTCATATTCTTAATCGGGCGCGGGCAGAAAAAGCGGACGAAGAGTTCCTGTTTTTCGTTGATAGACACTTGTAGCGGGGCATTGACACGGAAACTTCTTTGGTTGGCATCGAACAGGATATCTTCTGATTCCCCATCCTGTAACATTAATATGGAAACTTCCGGAGTATAATCTTCCGCCTTGACTTTTATGACTCCTTGTGTACGTTCGGGAACTGGAGGATCAATATAGTTGATGATTGTCTCTTCAGAACAACTGGCTAAGAGACTGAGAATGATTAATAAAGCTGTTAGTTTAATATTTGTCATTATGTATGTGTTTTTTATGAGCCGGCAAAGATAGTTATTTATTCGTTTTTTGCATTCATAATCTATGCTTGTCGTATCGTTTATATCTCAGATTTTACCTTTTTATAGGTTTGTAAGAGATATAGCTTCTTGGGGCAGTATAGATCATAGAAGAATTTAGTACCTTTGCCTGCGAATACTAATGCGTTCCACCATGGAGAACATTACGTCCCCTTATAAGGAACATTGCGTCCCCTTATGGAGGGACGCAATGTTCCTTATAAGGGGACGAATAAACTTCCGTTGTCTTAGTCTTTAGTCCTTACGGAAAAGCGCCTTAGCCTTCACTGGTAACTTAATTAATCAATTAAAGAAAGAAGATTATGAGCGCTTATTATGACCTTTTTGAAAGTCCCGACATACAGAATACGGGTAAACCTCAACCTTTGTATGCCCGTTTTATCCCCAAAGGTACTATGGGGCAGGAAGAATTTATTGACCGTGTCCATCGTTTCACGGGTATTAGCCATAGTTTGCTTCAGGGAGCAATGCAAGCTTTTACGGATGAACTGCGTGATGCCCTGGCTAATGGTTGGACGGTAGAATTTGGTGATCTCGGCTATTTCACTCCTTCGCTGAGCAGTCGTAGAGTGATGGATAAGAAAGAAATTCGTTCGGCATCCGTATCCTTGCGTGGATTGAATTTCCGCCTTAGTAAACAGTTCTTTCGGGAATTGAATGAGAAAATTACGTTTGAACGCAGACCTGCTCAGGAAGCATCGTCCGATATTTCCGGTACTTTATCTAAAGAAGAATGTTTGAAGCTTTTGCAGGAATATTTGCAAAAATATCCTTGCATTAATCGTACGCAATATTCCCAACTGACCGGACGCAGCCGCAAACGGGCGATTGTGGAATTGAATGCTTTCATACAGGAAGGTGTTTTGGCAAAGCATGGGATGGGGAAAGCTGTAGTATATATTATGGGGTAAGAAAAATATTGTTTCATCCAGAGTAAGTATTCTTTGTTTTTATTTTGTCTTCTTATTTTTTATTACTACATTGCCACGACATTAATCAATTTCCTCTAAGCATCTACTTTCCCGAAGTTTATTAATGCTTGTGGCTCTACTATCAATTTACGATAGACTACTATGAGGTTCTATTACCTGTGAATTTATGACACAAATCAATAATGCTATGAGTAAGATAATAAACACGCTATTTGTTTGTATATTGGGAATTACCCAATCTGGCAATGTACATGGTCAAACCAATGACGAATTGAAAGCTTTGAAAGATTCTCTTTTAGAAATCAATGCGTATTCTAATGAAGTTGCTTCTTTTGTTCCGAATGTAATATTACCTTCTCCGGAAACGGTTGCACTATTTCGAAGTATTGATTATTCTATGAATAATTCTAACGGGGTAATACCTATCGAAATTCCGTTATATACAATACAATGTGGCTCAATATCATTACCCATTACTTTGACCTATTCTACTACCGGAAGGAAAGTGTCAGATGTAACCGGGGCGGTTGGTTTAGGTTGGAGTTTAAATACAGGTGGCATGGTTTCACGTACGATATACGGCTGTCCTGATGAAACTTATCATTTTCCCACAGGACTTAAAAAAGCGAATGAGTACAATTTACGAAATTTTGCAGACTATGACTTTCTTGCAACTTTAGTTCATTTTGACAGAAGTTCACCTAATTACCCGAATCATTACCTCGATACTGAATATGATATATTTTCTTATTCAGTTGGCGGCCATTCCGGTAGTTTTGTACTAAAAGAGAATCAACCTGTAATGCTAAACGCGGCATCCCCTGTTAGGATTAACACGGGAGGAGTTTATACTACTTCCATAACAGATGAGAATGGTACAACTTTTCTGTTTAATAATTCGGAGTATACTACCAGTATTTTTAAAGGATCTATCGGGCAATTAACGGACTTCAGTACTGGAACCAGCTTGACAAAAGTAACATCCTGCGATGAAAAACAAGTGATAAATTTCACTTATTCCACTTATGAGTATAATCAAGCCCCTTCAACGTATAACTATTTATCTATAACGGAAAATACATTAGAAGATAGGCGGGAGGGAGGTGATATGGATCGTGCTACAATTCAAAACCGATATGATAGAGTTATTAATGCCTCTACCGTATATTCTATATATAAGGTAAACAGGATAAGCACTATAAGCTTTCCTGGAGGAACCATCACTTTTACACAAGATAATAGTGATAAAAAGATTACTCAAATGAAGGTTAAGGATACTCAAGGCAATCAAATAAAAGTAATAGATTTTGCGTATCTTAGGCTTGAAACCGGTATTTATGCGCTAAAAACGCTGACTATTAATAATGTGGAGAAGTATGATTTTGAATATTTCCCCTCACAGGAAACCACATTGTTTGGGAAAGATTATTGGGGATATAAAAATAATAGGGGGTATTTCGGAAATACAATTCCATCAATCACTTTAACAGATGATAAGAATACTCAAATCTTTGGAGGTACTAACAATAGGTTGCCGAATTTGGGAACAACACAGGGCGGTATCTTAAACAAGATTATTTATCCTACCGGTGGTTGGACTCAATATTATTATGAGCTGAATCAATACAATCTTCGAGGAATCAAATTGGGAGGTGGACTTCGGGTATCGCAGATTAGATCAGCTGATGAGGAAGGTAATCTGATTATTAAGAGCTATGAGTATAGTAATAATGATTGCGGAACCTATATGGTTTATCCGGAGGATGCCTGCCGTCCGTCTGATGATGTTTTTGTTGAATACTATGCTCCTGGGCAAACTTATTATGGACACTACAGAAGACGTTCTTTTAATTTTGAATTTAATGATGATGTATCCTACCTTGCTAATGCAGGCATTCATTATACAGCAATTACTGAATATACCCATAATGTAAGCAAAGGAGAATTTGGTAAGACTGTATATTTTTATGATAATCCTTATGAGGCTGATGCTACTGCCGAATACCCTTCCAGAGGAGTAGTAAGTCCGGTAAAAGATGGAAAAATATTTGTGAGTCAATTTAACAGTTTCTGGAGAAAAGCTAATTTGTGGATTAAACATATTTATAAAAAAATGGAAGTGATTATGAGCTCCAGACAGAAATAGAAAATAAATATGATAAAACTCAAATAGATAGATTATATGGTCTTAAGATTTTTACGTCTGCGGAATTTTATAATGATTCCTCGTATGGATTGGAGAAAGAAGGAGCCAATGCCGGATATGAAGTATTTAGATTCGCAGATTACTATATTTCAATAGGAAAAGAACAATTGATATCTTCTGTAGAGACAAATTATTTTCCGGGAGGAAATGTCAAAAAACAAACAAACTATTATTATAATGATAAGGGGCTGTTAAAGAAGAATGTCGAGAGTTTCGGGAATGAAACTGTGACCAAAGAATGGACCTATTATTATGAGAATGAAAACGAAATGAAAAGCTTGAATCTGCTATCTCCTTTTAAAGACTATACAGTTAATTATCAAAATGGAGCGGCATCAGGCAATGTTATTGACTCCAATACATATACCTATCAAAAATGGGGAGAAAAAGCATGGGCTCCAAGTAAAATATATACTTTTTCATCAGGAAAGGATACACCTTATGTGACTTATCATAAGTATGACGATTATGGAAACCCACTTTGGATTACTGACATCAATTCAGAAGATGTCATATATGTGTGGGGGTATAATAAACAGTATCTTGTTGCAGAGATCAGGAATCTTTCTTATACAACTGTAGATGCGGCATTGAATATGAATTCATTTTCATCCGCGGTGGTTCCAGATTACTCTAAAATAGACAAACTGCGTAAGGACTATCCTAAAGCTTACATAAAGAGTTATACGTATAAACCTCTGGTTGGCATCACTTCAGTTACAGACGTTAATGGATTGAAGACGACCTATGAATATGATGCCGAATCCCGTTTGAAGGCTATCAAGGATCATGAAGGTGCGGTTATGCAGGAGTTTATATATCATTTTAGGCGATAATCTGCGCTATATCACAAGAGATAGTTTTCTATATGATTTATTTTTAATAATGTGCTAATCTTGAAATGCTATATTATGAGAAAGGTATTCTATCTTATTATTGTGGGCTTGTCATTGCCGCTCTTTATTCAAGCACAGATGTTGAATATGAGCTCAAATCTTCCCCGCAAAGGTGACCGGTTGATAAAACATCAAGTTACCCCCTGTGAGCCTGGTAAAAAAGGACATCAACAGATCTGGGATTTTAGCAAAGTAAATTTGCAGGAGGCCAATTATGAATTGACTTATACTGAGCAGGGAACTGATACCATCATTGGTACCGAACACCGCACGATGTATTATTATCATGCCTCTGGTGATTCTCTTTTTTGTATCGGTTATGAGAACCCTACGACTTTTATCACCTATCAAAAGCCGGAACTGCTGTTTGCTTTCCCTGTCTTTCAAGGCAGTAGTGTAACTGATTATTTTGATGCTTCGGGAAACTACTGTGATCAATTGAATATTCGCCTGCGAGGTAAAAGTAGAGTAACGGCAGATGCTTCAGGAATGCTGATACTTCCGGAGGGTGACACTTTGCGTAAGGTTTTACGTATTTGTACTCATCGGCAGATTCATCAGAAAATGACTCGTAAAGAAGTAATACCTGACTCACTGGGACATACTCCTTTTATTTTAGATTGCGATAGTATTGAATATTTGTTGGCCGGTGATTCTATCCATTTGGAAACTGAGACTTGGCGTTGGTATGCCGATGGTTATCGTTATCCGGTTTTTGAAACAGTAAAGAGCACGGCTTACAAATTCGGAAAAGTTTATGAGCATTTTACCACCTCCTTTGTATATTTACCTGACGAGCAGTATTATGACTTACCCTATGATACCGATAATCAGGAACGGCGTGATTTAATTGCTGATGAACAACATGACCGGGAATGGAAAGATGCTGATAAAAATACAGGTGACATACGAAGTGACCAAGTTATTGATTACAGTTATGGAATAGGAAGTGATGACAATCTATATATCACCTATGAATTGAAACAGCTGGGTGAAGTATTCTTGACGCTTTTCAACTTACAAGGACGTCAGCTGACCACTATCCAACGCTCAAACCAGTCCACTGGTAATTATAGGGAAACAATTTCCATGAACGGTTATCCAAAAGGTGAATATATCTTGCGGATAACGGTAGGGAAAAAAGTTTATGCAGAAAAAATCATAAGAGGCTAAAAGCTTCTTTCCCAACAGAATAAACCGAAAAATTATGAAACACGCTTATTATATATTATTCATTTTGATGTGTTTTCAGGAAATCTCTATAGCACAGGTTTCCTCACAAAACTATATCCGTACCCGTACGTATAATAATGGAAGTACTTCATATATAGATGAAATTTCTTATTTTGATGGTTTAGGCCGTCCGTTTCAAACTGTATTGAAAGGTGTTAGGCCTGGCAATTCGTCTGTAAGTAATCTAGTCACTCTGAAAGAGTATGATGGTGCCGGGAGGGAGGTTAAAAACTGGCTTCCTATACCTGCCTCTGGTGAATATATAGATCCTGCTACATTCAAGAGTGGTTCCATTGCTGAATATGACAATGACTCGCGGCGTTATAATCAGACAAATTCTGAAGCTTCTCCTCTGAGCCGAATTACAGAACAGTATGGTCCTGGGGCAGCTTGGAGTTTCCGTCCTGTAGTAACAGCTTATCTTACCAATACGGCTTCCTCTCCTTTGAACTGTATCAATTATCAGGTTAGCAGTACCGGCGGATTAACTAAGAACAGTGATTATTCAGCTGGTCAGTTGTATGTCACTAAGATGACAGATGAAGATAGTAATGTGAGCTATCAATTTACAGACAAACAGGGGCGTATATTACTTACCCGGCAAATGGACGGAAATAAAACTTATGACACTTATTATGTATATGATAATCGTAATAATTTAAGTTTCGTACTTCAACCGATGTATCAGGAACCTGGGGCAAACCTGGATTTAAATTCATTTCAATATAAATATGACAGTCGTAACCGTTGTATTGAGAAAAAACTACCCGGAGTACAATCCATATATTACGTGTATGATAGGGCTAATAACTTGATATTTTCACAAGATGGAGAACAGAGGGATCGTAATGAATGGGCCTTTTCTATCCCGGATGCTTTGGGACGTACTGTTTTAACAGGAATCTGCAAGAATAGCCTTGATCATGATGTTGATCCTTTAGGAGCAATAGTGGTGAAGGCTGTTTGGGAAAATATAGATAACACGAGTAAAGGATATACTATAAAGGGCATTTCTTTATCGAGTCCTGTAATATATTCCGCAAGTTATTATGATAACTATGATTTTATAGGCAAGAATTCAGTTCCGACTACAATACAGTATGCCAACCAGCCTTCCGGATTTGGAAGTAGATACACGGAGAGTGCCAATGGTTTTCTTACGGGAAAAATAACAGCTGAACTTAGTACGTCCGGAGTAGATGGTTATTTATATTCTGCATTCTACTATGACAATAAAGGACGTGTCATTCAAAGCCAGTCTACTAATCATTTGAATGGCTTTGAGAAAGAATATATTGCTTATAACTTGCTTGGAGATCCCGTAAAAAGACAACATGTACATAGTAAAAGTGCAGACTCTCATACGGAGTTGTATACCTATGAGTATGATCATATGAAGCGTTTGATTAAAACAACACATAAACTGAATGGCAATGGAGAAGTTGTATTGTCAGAAAGTGCTTATAATAAAGTAGGTCGTATGGAATCCAATAAGAATTATGGGAATACTTCATTAAATAGTAACCTGACAAGTACTTATACTTATAACGTACGTTCATGGCCTAAATCCATTACTGCCGGTACACTGTTTAGCCAAACATTGTATTATAATGAATCTTATGGTGGCAGTACAGCCCAGTATAATGGTAATATCTCTGCAATGAGCTGGAAAGCGTCCGGTGACAATAACCTT
>Ga0192245_10082_pt1 | contig 44475 bp, 32 predicted proteins | sample Koala_Koa27_M3_FD_131238 | JGI IMG/M metagenome (GOLD analysis project Ga0192245, IMG submission 131238) | Enriched cells from koala feces incubated with labeled cellulose particles, San Francisco Zoo, California, United States - Koala_Koa2-7_M3 ...
ACCTACAGGAATCCATCCTGTGCTATTCTACAGAGAGGACTCCCCCATCCGGAGTAATCCTTTCTGTACGTATGTTTATATGCAGATCTATTTTCCCCTTACGATCTTTTTGATCTCGTTGAGTTTATTCAACGCTTCGATCGGAGTCAGGTTATTGACATCCAGATTCAGTATTTCATCCCGTATCTGACACAGTACCGGATCATCCAGCTGGAAGAAACTCAACTGGAATCCTTCCCGTTGTTCACTTACCTGTGTCAAAGGTTTACCCGATATTCCTTGCTTACGGTGGTCAGACTCCAGTTGGGTCAGTATCTCTCCGCTCCGCTTCACGATACTTTTAGGCATTCCGGCCATTTTTGCCACATGGATACCGAAAGAGTGCTCACTCCCACCCCGCTCCAGTTTACGCAGGAAAATGATGCGGTTGTCCAACTCCTTGACGGATACGTTGTAATTACGTATTCGTTTGAAAGACTTCTCCATCTCATTGAGTTCGTGATAGTGGGTAGCGAAAAGCGTACGCGCCCGTGCCTTCGGATGTTCGTGGATATGCTCCACAATGGCCCAGGCTATGGAAATCCCGTCGTAGGTAGAAGTACCCCGACCCAGTTCGTCAAACAACACCAGACTGCGCGGAGAAAGGTTGTTCAGGATATCCGAAGCCTCATTCATTTCCACCATAAAGGTAGATTCGCCCAGCGAGATATTGTCACTGGCCCCTACCCGGGTAAATACCTTATCTACCAGACCGATCCGCGCGGATTCCGCCGGAACGAACGAACCGATCTGTGCCAGCAACGTAATCAGAGCCGTCTGCCGGAGCAGGGCCGACTTACCCGCCATATTAGGCCCGGTGATGATCATGATCTGCTGCGTAGAACCATCCAACCATACATCGTTGGCTATATAACTCTCTCCTACCGGAAGTTGCTTTTCGATGACCGGATGTCTGCCCTGGCGGATCTCCAATACATCCGAATCCTCGATCACCGGACGGATGTAATTATTGTTCTGCGCTACATGGGCAAAAGACAACAGGCAATCGAGCCGCGCGATCTGATTGGCATTGATCTGTATACAGGGGATAAAATCCGTGAGCCACTGGATCAGATCTGTATAGATCTGCGTCTCTAAGATCAGGATCTTCTCTTCCGCTCCCAAGATCTTCTCTTCATACTCTTTCAGCTCCTGGGTGATGTAGCGCTCGGCATTCACTAAGGTCTGCTTGCGTATCCACTCGGCAGGGACTTTGTCTTTATGTATATTACGTACCTCAATGTAATAGCCGAATACATTGTTGAAAGCGATCTTCAGGCTGGGTATTCCGGTAGCTTCACTTTCCCGTTGCTGTATCTGCAACAGGTAATCTTTTCCCGAATAGGCTATTTTGCGCAGCTCGTCCAACTCCTCTTTCACACCGTCCCGGATAAATCCTCCCTTATTGGCCAGCAACGGCGGATCGTGGGTTATCTCCCGCGCGATACGATCACGTACTTCCGGACAGATACTGAGTTGCTCCCCTATCCGGTTGAGACTGGGATTATCGGCCTCCATACAGGCCTGCCGGATGGGTTCGATCGCCTGTAAAGCCACTTTCAACTGCACCACTTCCCGGGGAGAGACACGCCCTACCGCCACTTTGGAGACGATACGTTCCAGGTCACCGATCAGTTGCAGGTTTTCCTCTACCAGCCTCTTGAAATCCGGATGCCGGAAGAAATATTCCACCACATTCAACCGTTCTTCTATAGCTCGCTGCTCTTTCAGGGGAAACACCATCCACCGCCGGAGCAACCGCCCCCCATCGGACTGATGGTCTTGTTGATCACCTGCAAGAGACTGATGCCCCTTCGTTCATGGTAGAAAGTAATTCCAGACTACGGATGGTGAACTTGTCCATGCGCACATACTGGTCTGCCTCTATCCGGGAAATGGAATTGATATGTCCGATCTGTGCATGCTGGGTAAGTTCGAGGTATTGTAGAATAGCCCCGGCAACCACCGTACCGTTTTTCAGGTGTTCCACACCAAATCCTTTCAGTGTAGTAGTCTGGAAATGGCTCAGTAGCCTGGCACGGGCACTGGCCTCGGTAAAAACCCAATCCTCCATCTCGAAAGTAAAAAAACGATTCGTGAAGTTCCCTTCAAACTGCCCGCGCTTTCCCCTTTCGAACAGGATCTCTTTCGGACTGAAATTATGCAGCAGTTTGTCCACGTAATCAAAGGTGCCCTCTGCCGTCAGGAACTCTCCGGTAGAGATATCCAGAAAAGCAACCCCGCAACTGCCCTTTCCAAAGTGTACAGCAGCCAGGAAATTATTCTCTTTGTGATGAAGTACCGTATCGTTGATCGTCACCCCGGGAGTCACCAGTTCGGTGATACCGCGCTTGACTAATTTTTTGGTGGTCTTCGGATCTTCCAGCTGATCACAGATAGCTACCCGGCGTCCCGAACGCACCAATTTGGGCAGATACGTATCCAGCGCGTGGTAAGGGAACCCGGCCATCTCCAGGGTCTTGTTGTTTTTCCCGTTGTTGCGCTTGGTCAGGGTAATTCCCAGGATCTCCGAAGCCTCGATGGCATCCGTAGAATAAGTTTCATAGAAGTCTCCGCAACGGAACAGCAGGATCGCGTCCGGGTGTTTGGACTTGATATCCATAAACTGCTTCATCATCGGGGTCATTTCAATATCTTTGTTCACGTGGCTTATTTTCTGTTTATTAACTGAATGGTCAAACGAAGACAAAGATAACGAATTCCCGGCAATTGACACCAAAAATTTAACAAGCTATTTTTTATGGTAACACTTCAGAGCAACCGTAAGCCTGTGAAAAAACAGACAATTCCCAAAAGAATTTAGAAAAAGTAGGGTCAAAATCCCGTATTTCAGAACCGGGCCTGTTTATTCGGAAAAAGCTCTCCCGGAACATACCAAATCCTTGTTTGAGATCAGATAAAGTAACTAAATAGAGAGATCTCCATCGTAAATCGTAAATCGTCAGATCGTAAATCAAATGACTTTCATTATCTTTGTATCCGGAATATAAACACTGAAAAGTTTTATTAAAAACATCACACTAAAAGATTTACCAAATTATGAATTACAATTTCAGGGAGATTGAGCAGAAATGGCAGAAACGGTGGGTAGACAAACATACCTACCAGGTGAAAGAAGATGAGAGCAAAACCAAGTACTACGTACTGAATATGTTCCCTTATCCTTCCGGCGCCGGTCTGCACGTTGGTCATCCACTGGGATACATCGCTTCGGATATCTACGCGCGCTACAAACGTCAGAAGGGTTTCAATGTGCTCAATCCGATGGGATACGATGCCTATGGTCTTCCTGCCGAACAATATGCCATACAGACCGGACAACATCCGGCCATCACTACCGTAGAAAATATAGACCGCTACCGGCAACAACTCGACAAGATCGGCTTCTCTTTCGACTGGAGCCGGGAGATACGTACCTGCGATGCCAGCTATTATCACTGGACACAATGGGCTTTCATACGGATGTTCAACAGTTTCTATGCCAACGACGAAAAAAAAGCCCTGCCCATCGGAAGGCTGATCGAAGCTTTTGAAACCAACGGAACCGAAGGATTGAATGTGGCCTGCTCGGAAGAGTTGACTTTTACTGCCGCCGAATGGAAAGCCAAAAGCGAAAAGGAACAACAGGAGATCCTGATGAACTACCGCATCGCTTACCTCGGGAATACCATGGTCAACTGGTGTCCGGCATTAGGCACGGTATTGGCCAACGACGAGGTGATCGATGGGCTGTCGGAGCGGGGTGGACATCCGGTAGTACAGAAAGTGATGCGTCAGTGGTGCCTGCGGGTATCCGCCTACGCGCAACGCCTGCTCGACGGATTAGATACGGTAGAATGGACCGAATCTCTGAAAGAGACCCAGCGCAACTGGATCGGACGCTCGGAAGGAGCGGAAATGGAATTCAAAGTGAAAGATTCGGATCTCTCCTTTATGATATTCACCACCCGCGCCGATACGATATTCGGAGTGACCTTTATGGTACTGGCTCCGGAAAGCGAACTCGTATGTCAACTCACCACTCCGGAGCAACAGGCGGAAGTAGCGGCTTACTTAGAACGGACCAAAAAACGTACCGAACGCGAACGGATCGCCGACCGCAGCGTAAGCGGTGTGTTCTCGGGCAGTTACGCCATCAACCCACTGACCCACGAAGCAATCCCTGTATGGATCAGTGATTATGTACTGGCAGGCTACGGTACCGGAGCCATCATGGCCGTACCGGCACACGACAGCCGCGACTACGCGTTTGCCAGACATTTCGGACTGGAGATCCGTCCGCTGATCGAAGGATGTGACATCAGTGAAGAGAGTTTCGATGCCAAAGCAGGCATTCTGATCAACTCTCCCCGTCCGGGTAGCGCGGAAGGAGGATTGGTATTGAATGGTCTGAAGGTATCGGAAGCTATTGCCCGGACAAAAGATTACATCCGGGACAACAACCTGGGACGGGTAAAGATAAATTTCCGTCTGCGGGACGCGATCTTTTCCCGGCAACGTTACTGGGGCGAACCCTTCCCGGTATACTATAAAAACGGAATGCCTTATATGATCGATGAAGACGCGTTGCCGGTGGAACTTCCGGAAGTAGCCCGTTTCAAACCGACCGAAACAGGCGAACCTCCTCTGGGAAATGCTACCCGCTGGGCCTGGGATACGGTAAACAAACAGGTAGTAGACAATACACAGATAGACAACCAGACCATTTTCCCGATCGAACTGAATACCATGCCGGGATTTGCCGGATCATCTGCCTATTACCTGCGTTATATGGATCCGAAAGACAAGCAGTATCTGGTAGCGCCGGAAATTGTCAACTACTGGAAAAATGTAGATCTCTACGTAGGGGGCACCGAACACGCTACCGGACACCTGATCTATTCACGGTTCTGGAACAAATTCCTGTTCGACCTGGGGGTTTCCGTAGAAGAAGAACCTTTCCGGAAACTGATCAATCAGGGTATGATACAGGGAAGAAGCAACTTTGTATACCGTATCAAAGATTCCAACACGTTTGTATCCTTCCACCTGAAAGATCAGTATGAAGTGACTCCCCTGCATGTAGATGTAAACTTAGTGAACAACGATATTCTCGATATAGAGGCTTTCAAAGCCTGGAGACCGGAATTCGCATCTGCTGAATTTATTCTGGAAGACGGAAAATACATCTGCGGATGGGCGGTAGAAAAAATGAGTAAATCCATGTTCAACGTGGTAAATCCGGATAGGATCGTGGAAAAATACGGCGCGGATACGCTGCGTATGTACGAAATGTTCCTGGGTCCGGTAGAACAATCGAAACCCTGGGATACCAACGGGATCGACGGTGTGTACCGCTTCCTGCGCAAATTCTGGAATCTCTTCTACAACAAAGCCGGCGAATTTGTGGTAACCGATGAACCCGCTACCATAGAAGAATGGAAATCGCTGCACAAACTGATCAAAAAAGTAACAACAGACATCGAACAGTTCTCTTACAATACTTCGGTAAGCGCTTTTATGATCTGTGTCAACGAATTGCAAAGCCTGAAGTGCCACAAACGCGGTATCCTTGAACCTTTCGTAGGGGTATTGGCCCCTTTCGCCCCTCATATCTGTGAAGAGTTGTGGGAAAAACTGGGACACTCTACCACGGTATGCGACGCGCCGTGGCCTGCTTACAACGAAGAATGCCTGAAAGAAGATACCATCCACTATACCGTTTCTTTCAACGGCAAAGCCCGCTTCACCATCGCATTCCCGGCGGAAGCTACTCCGAAAGAGATTGAAGAAACAGCTCTGGCAGACGAACGGTCGGAGAAATGGATGGATGGAAAAACACCGAAAAAGGTGATCGTGGTACCCAAAAAGATTGTCAATATCGTTATATAAACACATTCTGTTAATCACTGACCTAACCTGTTACGTATGTACAAACCAACAAAAACCGCTGTGATCCGTGAACTGAAAGATTATCTTTCGATCACGTTCGGACTCCTGTGTTACGCGCTGGGGTGGGCCGCGTTCCTGATCCCTTATCAGATCACTACCGGAGGTACTACCGGTATCGGAGCCATTATCTACTATGCTACCGGATTTCCCATCCAGTGGACCTATTTCCTGATCAACGCGGTACTGATGATCTTTGCTTTCAGGATATTGGGTGCGCGTTTCAGTATAAAGACCTCGTACGCGATCTTTATGCTTACTTTCCTGCTCTGGTTTTTGCAGCAAGTGATCAAAGACGATGCCGGACAAACACCCCTGGTACTGGGACCGGGTCAGGACTTTATGGCGTGTCTTATCGGCGCGGCGCTTTGTGGAGTAGGATTGGGGGTGGTGTTCAACAGCAACGGAAGCACAGGGGGTACAGACATCATCGCGGCCATTGTCAACAAATACAGAGACGTAACACTGGGACGAATGATCATGTATTGTGACATCATCATTATCTCTTCCTGTTACTTTGTCTTCCACGACTGGCGCAGGGTGATCTTTGGTTTTGTGACGCTGTTGATCATCAGTTTCGTATTGGACTGGATCGTCAACAGCGCCCGTCAATCCGTGCAATTCTTTATATTCTCCAAAAAATATGAAAAGATTGCCGATTGTATCATAAAAGATACCCACCGGGGAGTCACTGTACTGACCGGAACAGGATGGTACAGCAAGAACGAAGTGAAAGTATTGGTAGTATTGGCCAAGAAACGACAATCCCTGGATATATTCCGTTTAGTCAAAGACATCGACCCGGACGCTTTCATCTCCCAGAGTTCCGTCATTGGGGTATATGGAGAAGGTTTTGACAGATTAAAAGTAAAATAAACCATGAAACGTACACTTGTTTTCGCTACCAACAACCTGCACAAACTGGAAGAAGTATCCCGGATATTGGGCGATCAGATCGAACTGCGCAGCCTGAAAGATATAGGTTATACAGAAGACATTCCCGAAACCGCGGATACATTGGAGGGAAACGCGCTGCAAAAAGCCAGCTATATCCACAATCGCTACGGATCAGATTGTTTTGCCGATGATACCGGACTGGAGATCGAAACGCTGAATGGCGAACCGGGAGTATATTCCGCACGATACGCGGGAGAAGGGAGAGACGCTCAGGACAATATGAACAAAGTGCTCTGTAAACTGGAAGGAAAGACCCGGCGCAGCGCCCGTTTCCGTACGGCCATCGCCCTGATACTCGATGGAAAAGAATACCTGTTCGAAGGCATGATCCAGGGAGTGATCACCACGGAAAAGAGGGGAGAGGCCGGTTTTGGTTACGACCCTATCTTTCTGCCCGACGGATATGACAAGACCTTCGCCGAACTGGGCCATGAAATAAAAAACCACATCAGTCACCGCGCACTCGCTATACAAAAATTATACGACTTTTTGAAAACGTATAGAAAACAGGTAGAATAAATACACTCTTACTTTCACCTATAAAAAAAGGAGATGCATCCGTTGCTTTGGTTGCTGGCTCCGGAGCTACTTGACAAAAGGATCAGAAAAATTCAGATAATTACATAAATCATCAAAAATAGGACATATTGCTCTTATTTAATTCAATTCGCTAACATACCTGAATAAAAAAAGTAGCTTCCAGAGTGAAAAAAGATGAAATCTACGTTCCCTTTCTGTTTTCACAGCTCTCCCAACGGTTTAGACTACGGCAAACCAGTGCTTTCCTTACCGGATAATAGATTATCTGGTAGGGAAACGGGTGTTTAGACTATTGGAAAATAAATTATGTAGTAAGGAAACGGGTGTTTTCCAGTAACCAGACTGACCGTTTCCCTATCAGAAAAACGCAACAAGACCGTTTCTGACAAGAAAAAAGAAAATCTCCGTTTTTCAGCTTCCTGGTATAAGATACATTCTAACTAACAAAATACATGAAAATATACTTTCTTAATTACAAAATCACTTATAATAAATAAATTATAAATACAAAAGATACTATATATAACAAAATAGTAACATAAAGTATTTGTTCTGATGCTCAGAAACGGATTATTTCCAACCGATCTTTCCCGTGAGCCGAAAAAATGAAATCTCTACCCATAAGAAATACAAAATGTCAGAAATGACAAAATGATACATAGACATCTTTAATACCATACGGAATATCATTTAAACTATGAAACATCCATAAAACGTAAAAATACGCGTAGCTGTTATCTTTTACTGACTACCCGGATATGTATGCGGTTCATCTGTACGCACTCTACTTTACAGGAAACTTTTCAACCATATATACAGAGTTATCATTCACTTATAAACATCTGATCCATTTCATACCCTATATAATAAATACCAATGAATCAATACTAAATCAATCTATATAGTTTCTTATATATCTACTTATAAACTCACTGTTCAAAAGTTTATAAACACTTTCAACAGGATAAAAAATTAAAGGACCGGACTTTTCCGATCCCTTGATAGGAATTTACAGATGCTGATTACTTATCCCTGTCAGGACCTATTGAAATTTTGTTTCCAGATCCATAGGACGGATAAACGACCAGTGATTGTGAACGATCTGCCATTTGCCGTTCTCCTGCTGACGATAGACTTCCGTGCAATTCCAGGGATAATGTATACCACCCGCATAGGAATGAAGATGATAAGTCAGTACAGCCACAGAACCATATAGCTGCACCACAGGATCGACCATCTCGTACCGGTCTGTTTCTCCCTTTCCACGCAAGCCTTCGTAGAAGATACGCATACTTTCAAAACCATTTTTACGTTTTTCCAGAAAAGGATCGAAGTAAGTAATGTCCGGAGACAAAAGTTCCAGATAAGGTGTGGGATTGCCTTTGTTCCATGCGTCCAGAGCGGCTGTTTCCAAGGCAAGGATCTCCGCAGCAATTTGTTGTGTATCCATATTTTTATTTTTAATTGAACCCGTCAAAAATAGCTTGTTCCTGCTTGGAAGCCATCCTACACATCCGGAAAAACAGTACTTTTCCGGGAGATGTCTATTCGTACGGAAATCAGAACGGAAAAGCATCCACGGATAGGAAATATTCACGAAATGAACAGGTGTTAATAACCGGTTAATTTACACAGTATGAGTTCCGTAAATAAAACTTTCAGTACATGCGGAACAATCAGTATAAGGTCTGGAACTACTTGCTTTTTATGTAATATACACAGAGATGCGGGATTCCTGCCCTGACAGAAATTCACTTACAGCCATCTCTTTGTAACCTGTTATAGCCAGGATATAAGAAAATCTCTGTACGTGCCTATCTGCCTATAAACCCAACTTTTCAGATATTTCCAGCATCCGGTGAATAGGTCTTACCGCTTTTTCAGCGATCTGAGTATCTACCTCCAGCTTAGGAAACTCATATTTCAGACAGTTGTATAGTTTCTCCATCGTATTCAGTCTCATAAAACTGCATTCGTTGCAGGCACAGGTACTGTCATTGGGAGGAGCGGGAATAAATTCCTTCCGCGGACAACGTTTCCGCATCTCATGCAAAATACCCGATTCGGTAGCCACAACAAACTGTTGCCGATCGCTTTTCATAGCATAAGTAAGCAACGCGGAAGTAGATCCTACCACATCCGCCAGTGCCAGTACAGCACTCTTACATTCGGGATGTGCCAACACAACAGCCTGTGGATAGGCTGCTTTCAATGCCAGGATCTTTTCTACGGAAAATTGTTCATGCACGTGACAGGCTCCATCCCACAACAGCATTTTCCGGCCCGTGATCGAATTTATGTAATTTCCCAGGTTACGGTCTGGTCCGAAGATGATCTTCTCTTGCGCAGGAAAACTTTCCACGATCTGTCGGGCATTGGTGGAGGTAACTACTACATCGGTTACCGCTTTGACAGCTGCCGTGGTATTTACATAAGAGATCACCGTATGGTCAGGATGAGCTTCTACAAATTCGGTAAACCGATCGGCCGGACAACTGTCGGCTAAGGAACAACCGGCGTTCAGATCCGGTACCAGTACTTTCTTGTCCGGACAAAGGATCTTGGCAGTCTCTCCCATGAAATGTACGCCGCAAAGCACAATAATATCCGCGGTAGTTCGGGCTGCCCATTGAGCCAGTGCCAGACTGTCTCCCACAAAGTCAGCGATATCCTGTATATCTCCCGTCTGGTAGTAGTGAGCCAGTACAACGGCATGCTTCTCTTTTTTCAGTGTCTCTATAGCAGACTTCAGATCGGTATCCGGAGGTATCGGTTCGTCCGCGTAACCGTTTTTCAACCATCTCTCTTTTCGTATCATATTATTTATATATTTCTTCTTTCTTTTCTAAGAAATCTTTTGTTAGTGATAATAGCCTGTTGATACTGTTGGAAAATTATAAGCGGAATAGTTGCATATAAACTTATTAGTTCGGAATAGGGGGTTATTCGATTGCTGTTAACAGGTAAAATATGTATTATATCCTGATTATAAGAGCAGTTTCAGAGGTTATTAACACACTGTTTATAAAGTGCAAAGTTAAGAACTTTCTATGGATAAACCGACTGAAACCGACTGAAAAATCTGTGAAAGGTGCGGAGGAAAAAAATGCTTAACTTTTTTGGATTGTTGAAAACATCGGCGTTTATAGGAATGTTCCGGTATTGCAAGAAGTTTTTTCATTTTTTTATCCCGTAGGTTTCCATAAGTTTTCAACGGTTATTAACAGGAAAAGACTGAAAACCCTTATCTTTGTTTCCCTTATTTTTCTATTGGATTATTTGTATATGCGAAAATTAAAGATAACAGAACTGAACCGATTGTCTGCCGAAGAATTCAAGAATGCTGAGAAAATTCCGTTAACAGTAGTATTGGATGATATACGTAGCCTGCACAATGTAGGATCGGTGTTCCGTACAGCAGATGCTTTTCGGGTAGCGCGTATCTATCTCTGTGGAATTACGGCCCGGCCTCCTCATCCGGAAATACACAAGACAGCTCTGGGGGCAGAATTTGCCGTAGATTGGATCTATAAGAAAGAGACATGGGAAGCGATTTCCGAATTAAGAGCAGAAAACTATACGATTTTTGCAGTAGAACAGGCCGAGGGAAGCATCCTGTTAGATCGGTTCGAAGCCGAAGCAGGGCGAAGGTACGCGGTTATACTGGGTAATGAAGTAAAAGGAGTAAAGCAAGAGATAGTAGATACATGTGACGGTTGCATAGAGATCCCGCAATACGGTACCAAACATTCGCTGAATGTATCGGTTACAGCAGGCATTGTACTTTGGGATCTGTTTAAGCAGTTGTATGATCGTTGTTGAAAACACAGCTATTGAATAAAAAGTCAAAGGATCGGTTTCCACAAACCCATCCTTTGTTTTGTACAGATAAGTTCTACATTTGTTTTACATAATTTCTATGATACATAGATTATGTTCGGGTATATATCCCAGTCATAAGATAGAAAATCGGTTTTTTTGATCCTCTCTGCGTTTGTTTTTTTTGCTTCTGATTTACTAAAAAATCCTTTTAAACCACTAAAAATAGTTGTTCCCGCTCCTTTGGATATCATCCAGTATCTATATTTGCCTTAATTTCTAATTCTATACTATTATGGCAAGTTTCAGATTTCATCTACGCCCTTCCCAACGTAAGGGCCAGTATCCGGCTCTGCTGTTCGTCCGGATCATACATCAGAGAAAATACAAAGACCTGCGTCGGGAGTATGCTCTCTATCCCCACGAGTGGGATGCCACTTCTCATACGGTTTGTCTCTGCCAGGCAGATCCTTCGCGCTTGCAATATCTCAAAGACCTGCAAGAGCAGATGCAAAAAGAGTTGTGCCAGCTGGAACAGGTAACAGACTTATTGAGTCAGAAACAGGAGTATTCCATCCGGGAGATCATCGAGCATTTTCATGCCCTGCAGGGAGAACATACCCTGTCGGGTTTTTGTCGTACACTCTCGAAAGAGCTTGCGGAAGCCGGCAGATCCCGGACAGCACGGGCGTATGTCTCTGCTGTACGTAGCTTGATTGGGTTCCGCAACGGAAAAGACCTTTCTTTAAGTGAGATAAACCACCGGCTCATACGGAGTTATGAACATTACCTGCTGGAAAAAGGGTTGCAGATGAATACCATCTCTTTCTATATGCGCAATCTCAGGACTTTGTATAACAAAGCCGTGGCGGCACGGATGATCCCGGCCCGGCAGAACAGTCCGTTCGCGGAAGTATTCACCGGAGTGTACCAGACACGCAGACGCTCGCTTGATACTGCTGAAATGAACACCTTATATCAACTCCAGCAGAAACTTTACCGACAGATCCATACTATACAAAATAGCTCTTCCTCTGAGTCTCTTCGCCGGGATCCGTACTATCAACGTTTAAGCAGGCTTCAGGAAGCACTGATGTATTTCATGTTTGCTTACCACAGCCGGGGAATGTCGTGTATTGATTGGCCTATCTGAAAAAGAGTGAGGTCAATCATCAGAGAATTCGTTACAAACGCAAGAAAACAGGAGGATACCTGGAGATATGTATTACTAAACCCATGAAACAGATCATCAGTTATTTCAAAAGACAAACCCGGAATTCCAGGTATGTATTTCCTCTTCTGAGGGGTTGTTCCGCAGATCCGCATATCGGCTATGAAACAGCCCTTAACCGACAAAACAGATTATTGAAAGAACTGGCTGTGCTGGCAGGTATCAGAAAAAAGATTTCTACCCATGTAGCCAGACATACCTGGGCCACATTGGCCAAACGGATGGGATATGCCGTAACTTTGATCAGCGAAGGACTTGGTCATCGGGATACGCAGGTAACCTCTATCTATCTGGCCTCGTTTGAAAGATCGGCTATGGACGAACTCAGCAATAAATTATCGGCCCTTGTGCAAACGGCGTAAGAAGTTCATAATTAGAAAAGAAATCCTATATTTGCAACACCAGACAAACAGATGTGTCACTTAAGAAGTGACAGATCAGAAAACATCTTTTCTATGGATCCGCTGACAAATTTAACGCCTTTTATCATTCACGACTTAACAAAATCTATATTTATCTATTCATTTTCTTTATTTCTTGCTTAACAAAAAACTATTAGACCGTATCTCCGTTGGCTTAGCTCCCAGATGAGTCATACAAAACCTGCTAAAGGCTGAATAAGAGCCAAATCCATATTCAAAAGGAAGTATTTTCAAAGGTTTTATCCCACATTTGAGTTCATGCAGTAGCTGCTCCTTTTTATAGGTATCTATAAATTCTTTTGGAGAAGTACCGAATACCTGGTAGAAGAGATTGAACAGACAGGTGTAGCACATACCCAGTTCCTGAGCCAGTTCACTTACTTTCAGGTTATTCCTTATACATGCGTATACCCGATCCCGGAACATAAAGTCTTCATTCAATACGGTGGAAAATAAACAGGCCAGTTCTTCTTTGGTATAATATCCCCGCAAACAGAATAAAAGTTCCTTCAGCTTGATACGCAGGTATTGCTGACAACAAAGTTCACTGTTTAGAAAAGGCAACAGTCCGTTCAGGTAACAATTGATACCTGAGTTGAATCTGAGTAGGTCGGATCTATGGCTATTTTCTTTCACATGAGGTACTAACTCTTCCAGACGAAAAGAGGGACACATATAGATACCTTCCTGCAGAGAAAACCAAAGAAGATGACTTTGGGTCTGAGCGTCAATGTGTACGGATGTTCTCGGTGGTATCAATAGCAGATGTTTCTGATCTACGATAAGGGGTTGCCGGTGGGGTAGGCAGAGTTGTATCTTTCCTTTATACACCATAAGAATATGTGCCTGGTTCTGTTCCCAGAGGTAGTCTTGCATACAGTGTAAATGTGTTTTGTCAATCAGTGGTTGTGTACCGCAGACCGTGTAGCAGGAACAGTTACGGTGTTCATCCATATCCTGCAATTTTATGTTTAATGCCTTCATAACATGTATGTTATCTATATGTTTCGCACTTTAAAGAAGGATCCAAACAGACAAATTGAACGATCAACTCGTTGACATATAATTTATTAGTCTGATAATTGAAACGAAGTTCTGTTGTGAATCGTCACCAGGTTTTGGAATATGTTTCGCTTGTATCTTTTGAGAGACAAAGGAAAAGGTTGATTACAAGTCATATATGCCAGGAATATGATCCTTTGCCGTCACTTCTTAAGTGACATCATCGTAAACCCTACATATACCTTATTTACAAACAAATGAAAGAGAAAGACATTCCGTGTACACTCTTTAGTGAACGTTTTGAGCAGGTATACTTTCACCTGGGTATATTTTGTTACCTGTATTTTCGGAGTGAAGGTAAGGGCGTATCTACAGAGGAATTTCTGGCAGAAACCCAATCCTGCCATACGGAAGAGATCATTAATTTCCTGCAAACTCAGGAACTTCTGGCCGTACATACAGATAGGTTGCACCTGAATGTCTCTTTATTTTTCAGTTTGTCTATATGGGATCTGCTCATCCGGGTAGAGCCCTGGATACAACGTTTGCCCGGGGTGGCCGCTTCTGTGTGTGACACCGAAAAACAGGCCTACCAGACCATCAAAGAGTTTACACAAACACATACACTGAGCGATTTTTATGTAGGCCACCTCTGGTAAGCAAGGCAAGAGTACACAAGAACAAAAAGATACAACACGGACAAAACACTTTAGAAAACAATGATGTATAAGACGCTCTTAAAAATTCTGGTACTTTGCTTTTCCCTCTTCCTGCACCCGCTCTCGGCCCAGCAGGTAGGGCTCAAGAGCAACCTGCTTTATTGGGGTATCACCACCCCCAACCTGGGTATGGAGTTGTCCCTGGGCAGGAAACTCACCCTGGACCTGAGCGGTGCCTACAATCCCTGGAAGTTCGGCAGCAAAGAAGAGAACAAGAAACTCCAGCACTGGTTAGTCAAGCCTGAGTTACGCTTCTGGCCGTATGAAAAGTAGGACGGACACTTCCTGGGCATTCAAGGTATTTTTGGCAGCTACAACGCCGGAGGGGTAGATCTTCCGCTGTTTCCCCTGGGCAATCTCAAAGATCACCGTTACGAAGGCTATGCCACCGGAGCAGGATTCTCCTACGGCTACCAATGGTACCTGAGTCCTCACTGGAACATCGAGGCCACTGCTGCCCTGGGATATCTGTATCTGAACTACGAGCGCTACGAATGTCACAAGTGCGGAGCATTCCAGGGAAAAAGTCACAAACACTGGATAGGTCCCACCCATCTGGGTGTGTCGGTCGTCTATCTGTTCACCTCCAAAAAGAAATAATATGAAACCTGTTTATACTCTCCTGTCGGTGCTGTTCTTTACCAGTGCGCTGTATGCGCAGCAACCTCAGATCCTTACCGAGAAGATCGAACTCAATGAGGGTAGATTCGTGATCGAATCCTTCAGCGTCAGACAGATCGGTGACTCCCTTCAGATAGAGTTGGGAGACATCGCTGTGATCAATCCCGACGGTCCTACCCTGAACCGTTTCGATACTCCCCTGATCATCGCCGTACCTAAGACCCAGGGGTTCCATTCCCGCCGGAAGATCGATCCTAAGGATTTTGCCGGGGAACTCCGTCTCACCGTTCTGACCCTGGAAGAGCAGGAGGATGAACTGTTGATGGAGCTTGAGATCCGTATGACAGGAGATGTGATGAACCGTCGGCTGAGCTTTCTGCTCATTCCCGAACTGATCAGTCCGGACTCCGCTTCAGTGACTGCTGCCGGACTGCTGGTCAACGGTTCTATCCGTGAGAAACTCTATCGCCGTAAACTCTCCTTCCGTCACTCCACGGTGCTGGATCATGTGCCGGATATGAAGATCTCCGTCAGGCACTATACCGACACGCTGATCCGTTACGACCTGCGTATGCCCTACCAGCAGTGGATGGATGAGGCGCGGCTGGATATCCACCAGATACTGGGCTCCCCGGCCGGAAAGAAGCAGCTCTATACCCTCGCCGGGGCAGCGCAGATAAAACTGAGACCACGGGAACCGTACCTTCCACAGCCCCGGCTGAATTTTGTTCTGCCCGATCCTGAGCAGAAAAGCCGACGTATGCAAGGACAGGCCTTCCTGGATTTTCAGGTAGGGCGATCGGTGATTGTACCTACCTTCCGCCGCAATCCTGAAGAACTGGCTAAGATCGAAGCTGCCATCCGGCAGGTGCGGAACGACCAGGATGTAGAGATCGTTGGTCTCTTCGTAGAAGGATATGCCTCTCCTGAAGGATCGTATGCTTTAAATGAAAAACTGGCCAGGGAACGTTCCCTGGCTTTGTCGGAACATATCTCAAGAAATTACGGTATACCGGCCGATATGATCCGCACCAGTTCGGTAGCCGAAGACTGGGAGGGGCTTCGGATATTGGTCGAAGAAAGCGATCTGGTGCGCAAGGCCGAAGTACTTGCTGTGATCGACGGTTCGGACGAGCCTGATCGGAAAGAGCAACGCCTGCGTGCCATGGGATGGCCCTGGACTGCCATGTTTCATAATATGTTCCCGCAACTGCGGCGCGTAGAGTACCAGATCGACTTTACCGTAAAAGACTACACCCTGGAAGAATCGCGGGACCTGGCCGGACGGAACCCTGAGATGCTTTCCCAGCGCGAACTCTTTCTGCTCGCCCAGTCTTACGAAGCAGGTTCGGCGCAATGGGAAGAGACCCTCGAAACCATCATAAGGCTCTATCCGGACGATCCGACAGCTATACATAACTACGCCGCGCTCCTGCTCCACAGACAGGAACTCGCGGCGGCTAAAAGGTATCTTGACAGAATTGCCGGTCATCCGGAAACAGCCAATAATCTGGGGTCTACTGGCTGCTCTCGGGAGACTTTGACAAGGCCGAATCCTACCTGCGTACCGCGCAGGACGCAGGTATTACGGAGGCCACCCACAACGTAGAGGAACTGGAACGTAAACGTGAGAATAACAAACTGATGGAAAGGTATAAAAGATAGAACAAGGATATACTTTGTGAAAAATGTTCTCTTTCCTTGGTTGGGTACTACCCTTTACACAAACGAAATATAACTATAAAGATGAAGAAAAACAAAAGTCAATTAACACGAATTTTTAATTAAAATCAAGTTGTATGAAAATCAAATCTATGATGGCGGTTGCTTTAGCAGCCCTGTGTTTCACCGCGTGTTCCAAAAGCGATGACAACATTATCTTCCAAGAGGATAACCAGGAGTTAGTGGCCGGTGAAGAGACCTACGCGTTGTTCTCTATCAGCCTTGCCAAAGCTAACTCTACGCGTGCTTTCCACGGTTCTACCTCGCCCACTGCGGAAGAAGGTGCTGTGAAAGACCTGACGGTGTATATTTATGACTATTACACCGATACGATTGAAGAAGTACTTACTTTTTCGAACGAAAATGACACCAAAACCGTGCTCATCACCACCGGTCCGAAAAAATTCGTGGCTACTTCGGGTATTTCACCTTATTTTCAAAAAGGACAACCAACCGGTGTAGACATTAACAACACGATTATCGGTGTCTCGGACGAAGCTGAGTTCACCTCTACCCTTACCGTAGCTAATGAATTCTGGATGACTTCGGACATTGTAGAGCACACCGTGGTAAGCGCTACCAAAGAAGAAGCTGAGACAACAGGTCACCACAACAACATCACCATGAAGCTTGGCCGTGCCATGGCTAAGATCGGGGTTGTATATAATGAGACCATCGACATTACAGACGATGAGACCACTCCGAACACTCTGGGTCATATGTCTTCTGTGGAATACCGTATCAAAAATCAGCCGGACCAGATGTATCTGTTCACTGGCCAGGATGCGTCAGGCGTATGGATCACTCCTTACTACAACCGCAATAACAACCTCTGGGCATCCAGCCACGCGGCCAACTACTGGCATCAGCAGAGCTGGCATTCCACTGCGATTGACGGATCCAGCAACCACGATGATCCGAGTTATATGATGGAAAACAGTAATATGACCGCGCGTTACGGGAATGCGACGTATGCCTCTATCAAAGGCGTATTCTCTCCATCTACATGGTATGACCAGGCGGGTAATCCTGTAAGCAATAGCTGGAATGCAGGCGATGATTTCTGGCGCATCGGATATGTAGACGCAAGCGGCGAGGTTACAGGTTTTGTAGACAATAAAATCTACAACGATAATCCTGATATAAGCCTTTATGCGAACGACGGTACTGAAGCTCCGGTAAAATACGAAGGCGGAGTGATGTATTACTGGATTTACCTGAACAGCTCACTGGGTCAGACCTACCCAACCAATACAGCAGATAAATATTCACAACACCGTAACCAGTACTGGGATGTGGATATCCAAAAAGTAACCGGTCTGGGCTGGAACGAAGAGGACGGTGGTCGCCCGGACGATCCGAACCCGCTGGATGAACAGTCTTATATCCACGCTACCATCGAAATCCTGGAATGGGAAGAAGTATATATGCCAGGTGAACTGACAGGAAATAATTAATCGTCTGACGATTGGATTCAACAGATCCGGAACCTGCCGGCTCGTCGCTATGGGGCGGGCCGGTGGGAAACCGGTAAAATTTACTGTACATTTTATGAAAAGAATCGCAAGGATATGTATCGGATTACTGGCCCTCCTGCCGGGAGTATCGTCGTGTCTCACAGAAGATATGTCGGATTGTATCGGGCAAACGGTCGCCTTGCGTTTCATCTTTACCCATCACGACCATACGGAAGAGGTTACTGATCTCTTTACGGAATGGGTCGAAGATATCAGCGTATACATTTTCGATGAAAACGATACTTACCTGCGACACATTCAGGTGCCGCAACGTTCATTGACCGACGGTCATACGCTTTACATTGACCTCGAAGAAGGAGAATATAAAATTGTAGCATGGGCAAATCTGCTGGAAATGAGCGCGCTGGTAGAAAATAACGGAGAACCCTCCCGAACGGAATACACCGTAGGGGTAACAGAAACCCATTCGGCCATAACAGATCTGTTTCACGGTTCGACAAGCTTTATGATCGAAGATAAGGATATTACACAAGAAATATCCCTGATCCGCAATACACACATCGTACGTGTTATGCTCCTGGGACTACCCGACCCGACCCGAAGTACGATAGATGATACCGGTTATTCGGTAGTGATCGAAGGGAAAAATACCAGGTTTGATTTTGAAAACAATCCGGTAACAGATGTTACCACCACATATATTCCGGAATATTCGGAACTCTATATCGACCCTACCTATGTAATACAAGCCGGATTCAAGGTACAACGGTTGTTGACAGGAGATGATATCCGGTTAACTATTCTCAATGGCGAGGAGATAGAAATGGACGACCACCTCACCGGTCGTATCCTGGATGCCTATGAAGAAATAGTTACCGATCATGACCTTGACAGGCAGTATATCTATGAATTATACTATGAGACCAACTACAGAGGTGGCTGGGTCTTTCTTGGAAACAACATCAAAGACTGGGATGGATCACATATGCCCGGGGAGTTATAATCAATGAAAAAAGCCTAACGGATATGAGTTTCCCGCGTGATGTGCTTCGCTGTATATTCGTCTTTCTGATTCTGACAGGATGGGGCGGATGCACGGAACAAACATACAAGTCTGTACCTGAGGACGATGATACCTGCCTGGTGCGGGTGCAGATACAGACTACAGGTAGTTCTACACGGGGAACCCGTGCGGAGGGCTATCCGGATACCTATATCGAAACCATAGATGTTCTCTCTTTCCGGGAAGATAACTCGACGTTCCAGTACAGATCCCTGGCCAGTGTCATCGACCTGAGTAACCAATGGTTCGATGTAGTGATGAACAAAAGTCAGGATGAAAAACAGGTCCTTGTTATTATAGCTAATCTCAGGCAGGAGCTGGATGCTTTGGCTCTTTCACCGGGTGTGACCACCCTGGAGGATCTGCGGAACACGTTGAGTTTTGAATTCATCCAACAAACCACGTACGACGCGACCCATGATCCGGCCCATGTACCGGAAGGAATTTTCGGAGCTGACCGTCCGCTGCCTATGTGGGGGGAAAGCGAACCGGTGGTGATGCTGCAAGAGCAGATGACCATAGGCACGATTTACCTGCTTCGTTCGTTGGCAAGCGTAACTGTTTTGATCAATCTGGATCCGACGGATACGGATCAAAAGTCATTTGAACTGGTAGATGTGGTCATTACCCGGACTCCGGACAAAGGCTGGGCCATTCCCGATCCTGACCTGATCACGGTAGCTTCCGACGGTTCTGTCACTGCCACCGGACCTACTGCGGCAACTCTGGGCGCGACCTTTCGGAATGCTTATTACAGCTCCGCCGACGGTGTTACCATCACCGATGGGATTTATATCGGAGAATATAGCAATACTACCGCGGGAATGGTAGATGACGACCGCACATGGCTTCTGGTAGGCGGGATCTACGACAATTCCGGAGATGTGACCTGGTATCGTCTGCCCTTTATTGACCGGGACGGTAAGCAATGGGACATTCTGCGCAATCATAATTACATTTTCAATATCACCAAAGTAACCGGACCCGGTAATACCGAAGAGGATGCCAAAGACGCTGAGATATATACCGATGTCATTCCGTGGAACCTGGGTACACAGGCAGCATTCGACATTGAAGGCATCTACTGGATATGGATCGATCCCAATGCGGCCACATACGATGAGCAGGGTGGAAACGGGATCATTCATATAGAGACCAATTACCCCAGTGGCTGGACCGCGACGGTTTCCGGTTCCGAAACCGACATGACCGTACCCTGTACGTGGATGACAATCACTTCCACTATCGCTTCCCAACTCGATTATACAGTCGATCCGAATATGAACTGGGAACTGCGTACGGGATATTTGCATATCTGGGCTGCCGGTTTTGCCGTTACAATCCGGATCGAACAAACCCATTTATACGTAACCGGTTACAGTGTAACCCCTGCCGGAGATATTCCTTCAGACGGACAGACCCGTGCCGTAACCCTTGTCGGGTTGTTTGATGATGTTCCTCTGCGGGTGATGGATGTGACCAACAACACCGAACTGGTGCAATCGCCGGCTGTTTCCGTGCCCGGTAATGTGGGTACTTCCAACCCCAATTCCTCCGCGAGCGTTACCATACCGGCCTGGACCAGCGATGTGACCCGCACGGTAGCCATTCAGTACTTCGACCCAGGATTAAACTCCTGGATCACCGTACAGGAAGCTCAGCAGGAAGGATATAACTTCACTGTAGCCTCTACCCTGACCAATGGCAGTACCATCGCCAACGCCAACCAGTCTTACAACATCAATATATCCGGTACTTCATGGCCTGACCTGTATGCCCGGGCCGTCATTCAGGGAACCAGTGTGGTGGTAGCAGGTCCCGTTACGATCAATGCCGGTACCGGAAGTGGTACATCGGCAGCCATTACCATTGATACCTACGAACAGTGGAACGAGGCATCGCTTAACCGCCTGGTGGAGTTGCAATGGTCAAGGGATCAGACCAACTGGACATCTCTTAATTACGGCACGCAACCTGGAGCATACAGTGTTACCGGCACGGAACTGGAAATACCTCCCATCTGGCAGGAATATGGAACCCTTAGTCTGATCCCGCTTCTCGGTGCTACTTTACAGGCAAAAGTCGAAGGCAGTTATGCAAGCGGCTGGATACAGATACAGGTCGTGGCTTCCGGTACATCTACCCAGGTCTCCACCGATACCCCCACAATTACCGATGTATCTACCCGCACGGTAGGTGTGACGGTTGACCGGAATCCGAATTATACCGGTGCCAGCACAACGAAATATCCCGGATTGAGCAATTATGCCGGACATCGGGAGGTGCAATGTCAGTATCGTCGCTACATCAACAGTACTACCGGAGGAACCGGCGCCTGGGAATCTACCTGGACCGATATGGGTCCGGAAGTGGAACAACTGGGCTATGTTACCCTTCAGACCACCGGACGGGTGGTGGCCGGTCAGGACTATACAGACGCTTCCGGGGAAGTCGGATTCGACTGGGTCACTGCCATGGGTATTTCACAGGATTACAACACCTTAGATTATCCGGAAGCCGGCGTGCTTGAAAATACCACGAACAATGTGAACTGGAATTCAAATATGTATCGGGCCAGAACAGGTACATTGGCTTATGCGACTGCTTATTCCGCGGCCAATGGCGGATGTGCCGCATATACAGAAGCAGGAACGACCTATTCGTTCTATCTCCCTACCTACGACGAGATAGCTGAAATGGGCGAACGGTTCGGTGAACTCGGACAAATTGCTTATGAATCACCGTGGTATTATTGGATGAATGAAGAGTTCAATCACACGAATGCCTCAGGTTCTGCTGCGAATGTGGTTAAGGAACTACGTGGCATAACCTATGATCTGGAATACCACACCATGTCGGCTCCGTTGAAAACCAATTTAAACCGGATACGGTGCGTGTGGGCCAGATAATAAGCAACGCAACGGAAATAAACAGATAAAAATGAATCTCAGATACAACAACATATCCAACAGGCAGTGGCGAACTTACGGTTCGCGGCTTTCCGGAGTCTGCAAAAGGCGCGGATTGCCCGGTGGAAACCAGGCATGTCTTGCGCGTCATCTGGCTGTATGGTTGTTTGTCAGTTGCATTATACTTTTCGGATGGACCGCCTGCCAGCCAGAGGCCTTCGGAACGGAACCCGATCCTGGGATCGAGGAAAACAACGGAGTTACTTTTGAGATCCGGATCCCGCAGAACAGCTCTCCGCAAACCGGAACCCGTTCCCTGACCGGAACACAGGAGACTGAGGTGACAGAGGTGAATATCTTAGTTTTCGAACCTTCCGGTGGTAATTTCCTGTATGGTGTTTCCGCTAAATCCATTACCAAAAACCCGGAGAACAGCGACAGCGATTACAAATTTACCGCGATGCTCGAAGAGCACTCCGGATGTGATGTGGTGTTGATTACCAATGCGCATGCTGCCATACAGGCTTTCCTTACGGCGCAGGGAACTACACCTTTTACCAAAACTACTCTACAGGCCGGATTGACACTCGAAAATACCGGTTCCTATCATACCAGTGACGGAAAATGGGATACCACCACCCCGGCACTTTTTCCGATGTGGGGAGAGCGGGAGAATCTGACGATTGCCAAAAACGCGGTGATAGAAGGTATCATGCTGCACCGGATGGTGACGCGTATCAATTTTTATGTAGCCGCGGACAATTTCGACCTGCGTGAAATCTACCTGTACCATTCCCTGACCCAGGGAGCGATCATTCCCGACGCGGCCAATTGGGACGCGTCCTGGAAAGAATCGGGCGCGGGTGCGACCGACCCGGCAGTGGGGAAAGCTACCGGTCCGAGTCTCTTTTCCGGATGGACACGTACCGCGTCTCCGCTGGTGTATACTTATCCGGATTCCGAGGTAAACGATAAAGCCTGCGTCAACGAGATCTATACATTCGAAGCTCCCGCGGGAGATTCCTCATCGGGTCCGGAGAATACCTTCTTAGTCATAGGTGGCCTGTACGCGGGTAGTACGGATATTACCTATTACCGGATCGACATCGCGGAAAAGAACAGTGCCGGGATGTATGAATACCTGCCCCTGCTGCGTAACCATACCTATGAGTTTACACTCAACAGCGTAGACCGTAAGGGCTACGCGACTCCCGATATAGCTGCTGAAGCGGGACCGGAAAATACGGAAGTGGTTCTGATAGTGGAACACGATGCCGACCTGCACTATGTTGTCTCCGACAGTCATTATTACCTGGGTACGGACCAGAGAATAGTACGGCTACCTTATAGCGTAAGTTCCCAGACGGAATCGCTCGTCATCAAGACGAATTATCCCTACGGCTGGACAGTCAAAGTCTCCGATTCGGAGACCGATCCGGACGTACCGTGTACATGGCTTACGGTAAACACCCCTATCCCTTCTACCGGACAGGAATTAAGCTATACCGCCGCGGCCAACGATGCCTGGGCGGTACGTAGGGCTTATCTTCATCTTTCGGCCGGTGTTGAAATGGTAGTAACCATTGAGCTGGATTCCAAAAGCGCGGTAGAACTGCCGACCCTCACTCCGACAGGGGATATTCCGACATCCGGACAAATCCGGACAGTCACCCTGACAGGGTTGTTTGAGCAGGATATTCCGATCCGGGCACGTGACAAATACGATACGCAGGCACTTGACCAGCAGGATGCTCCGGCCAATGCTCCGGGAGGTAGTGCGGTAGATGTGACGATCGAAATTCCGGCCTGGGACAGCGATGACCCGCGGACCATCGTCTTTGAATACCAGGACCCCAACACCTCGCTGTGGGTCATCTTCCACGAAGATATTCAACTGGGTTATGATTTTGAAATCCATACCACCCTGACCGATGGAGGGGTAATTCCGGAAAAACCCTTGGTAGCGGATTATATGGTCACTGTAGTGGGTGCGGCCTGGCCCGATCTGCAGCTTCGGGCAGTGGATACCGGCACACTCGAAGTGATCTCCGATCCGGTTACGATTCCCTCCGGGTATACCGGATCGAGCTGGCAACGACTTCCGGTATACGCGTACGACCAGTGGAACGACCAACCCGCCCGCGACGTAGCGTTCCAGTGGTCGAAAGACGGAATGGTGTGGAATACATTACGCTCAGCGACCCAGCAAGGCTGGTATAAAATCGCTAACATTGCTTATAAGATTTATCATCCCGGAAGTACCCAGCGCTATGACATCTCGCACGACGGAGCCCGGGTGGTGTTAACCATTTCCGGAGATTTCCCGGACGGCGTGGTCGAAGCACGGCTGGGGCCGTCAGAAGTGCAGGTAGAACGTGCGGGTGGAGACGGGATTTCAGCCAATACAGACACAGAATTGTATTGCCGGTATAATCGTACATTAATAACCCGCGCCATCCCGGTCTCTTACCGTATATTTATCAACAATGCCTGGGAGGCCTGGAGTTACGAACAGAACGGAGCCGGTAATATTACGACCTTATCCCAACCTTCCATTGCCTTTGAAATGCCAGCTACAGGCCGGATCCTGGCCTGGGAAGACGCGGCCAATCATACGATGAAAAACAATTCCTACTATTACATGACCTGGTCGGATGCCATGGGCATTCATCCCGATTATAACACTACGATCTACACAGCCGATGTAGCCGCGCGGGATTATCCTACCTATGGGGAGGCTTATACTGTCGGTGTTAATCCGCCTACCCTGCAAGAGACCGGAGGCTGTTCCTTATATTACGAAGGTAACGATCCGGACGACCCGGTCCGGGGAAAAGGAAACTGGTACCTCTGGGGAGACGGGAAATCCCAAAACGAAGGGGAAGCCCAGTTTTTCGTGCAAAATCATCCTGACGAACGTTCCGCGGCTCTGGGATTGAAAGCAGGAACGGAATACTGGACCTATGGTACCGGAAATGATGAATATCAGGTCACTGTGAAGATTTTTGAAAACCAATGGAGCTTTGCTTTTAAGTATAAACCTCTTCTGGGAGATAGTTATAATATCATGAGGACACGCTGCGTGCGATACCCTTCTGCCGGTGAACTGGAACAGTATCAGAATGGATATGCTCCGGATGTAGTAACGACTTATTAACGGAATTTCATGAAAGCTGCGGTAAAAGGCATCCGGATCATTAGCTTCTTTCCATGTGATTTGTCCAACGTTCCCTGGGTAGTATCTATCGGATCAGGGTGATAACGGGAGGGAATACTCCTGAACTATCCCTTCTCTGGCAGCACTGTCTCCGCTACCCTTTACAGAGACGTTCGGCGTGTCTCTCCGCGATACCGGACCCACAAAAGAGGCTGTGTATAGAATGGTCTTTGATGGAGTAAGATGAGAGTGACGGTTGAGATCCGGAAAAGCAAGAAAATCTTTATGGCCTGATTACAACTGTCCGTTCTCCACCAGGATAGCGATCCGTTCGATCATCTGATCTGCTCCCTGCGGGTCATACTCCTTTTTCAGGCTGGCTCCGAAGAGTCCGGCAAAGGTCTGATAAAAGCCCGCTTTGAAAGATCCCATAAACGCGCGTACCAGTTCGTAGGAAGACTGGTTACATTCCCGGTCTACCAGTTTGATCAGCATTTTTCCCTGAGAAAAGGAGAGTTTTTTCATCTCAGACGTATATTGCTGTTTCAACCCTTTTTCTACCCGGCTGATGTGTTTTTTCCGTTCTTTTTCATCGGGCAGTGTCTGCAGGTATTCGTAGGTCTCGATCAGGGTGCTTCGGATAATTTTGGCATACGGAAGGGTCTTTTTCACATTGTATACCATCCGGTCGTACTCTTTGCGTTGCTTTTCATTCTTAAACACAAGAGGTTTGAAAATATATACCTGAGGCAGTTGTACGCAGGGAATCGTATCTCCTTTGTAGATACACATAGCTACGATGTAGCCATCCGGAGAAGATTCTTTTCTCTGGGCATGGATTTCCGACGCTCCGAAAAAGAACATCACCACCAACGTCAGTATGGGTATATACTTGTTTATCACGCAACAAATATAATTCATATCCGTGATTTTCATTACTTCTGATTTGTATTATTAACCTATTTAAAATAAATTTGCGTCGTTACTTTAAGTCTTTCAGCACCTGTCTTCCGGACAAGCACAGGTGGATCTATCTGGTATCCGTGAAGAGGTGCTATAACCTGACCGATTATGAAAAACACAAACAGTTGCCTGTTGCTCTGGCTTTGCCTGTTATTGTATGCTGTAGGTTCGTATGCGCAGTCTTCCGAAAGCCGTTGGGAAGAGTGGATCGAAGATCTGGCCCATGAGGAAGAGAGTGGTATGGATCTGGAAAGTCTGATCGAAGAACTGGCTTTTCTCCGGGAAGAACCTGTCGATCTCAACCGGGCTACACGGGATCAGTTGGAGTCACTGCCTTTTCTCACTCCGTTGCAGGTAGAGAATATACTGGCGTATATCTATATGCACGGTCCGATGCAGACCTTGTATGAATTGCAGTTGGTCGAAGAGATGGATTGGCAGACCCTGGAACGTTTGCTTCCTTTTGTTACCCTTCGCCCGGTAGTACCGGAAAACAGATTTCCTGCCGTGAAGCAACTATGTAGTTACGGCAAACATCAGTTGATCACACGGCTGGACATTCCTTTTTACCGGCGCAAAGGGTATGAAAAAAATTACCTCGGTACTCCGTATTACCACGCGTTGCGTTATGAATTCCGCTACAAAGACCGTCTGCACGTGGGAATGACAGCGGAGAAAGATGCCGGAGAACCGATGTTTGCCCTGCACAACAAACAGGGATACGATCATTATTCTTTTTATTTCCTCGTCAAAGACATCGGTCCGTTACATACGCTGGCGGTGGGTAATTACCGGATCGGCTTTGGAGAAGGACTGATCCTGGGAAGTGGATTTCTGACCGGGAAAAGTGCTACTCTTTCCGGCCCCGATCTGCGGACGGCAGGCATTCGTAAACACGCTTCTACCGACGAATACAATTACCTGCGGGGAGTAGCCGCCTCTATTAATTGGAAGAAATGGACCCTGACAGCTTTCGGTTCACATCGTTCACTCGATGCCATTATGCAGGGAGATACCATCACCTCTGTACAGAAAACCGGACTGCACCGTACCGAAAAAGAGGCTGAACGCAAAGGAGCCGCTCAGATGATAGCGGCAGGAGGGAATCTACGCTATACAGGCAGTCACTACCGGATCGGAGCTACCGGATTGTTCTACAGATTCGATCGGCCCTATATACATACGTTGCCGCAATATGCCCGTTACAACCTGGTCGGGCAGCAATGCTACAACGCGGGTATAGACTATGCCGTACGTTATCATCGGTGTTTCCTTTCCGGCGAATCGGCTATGGGAAAACGGGGATATGCTTTTCTGCATCACTTGCAATATACTTCCGGTTCTTCCCTGCGTGTACGGCTGACCCATCGCTATTACGCGCATGATTACTGGGCCTGGTTTTCCCGGGCATTCGCCGAAGGCAGTCAGGCACAAAATGAAAACGGATGGTACGTAGCCACCGAACTCTCTCCCTGGCGGGGCATACGCTGGTTTGCCTCTGCCGATCTTTTTTCCTTTCCCTGGTGGAAGTATCGCATCAGTAAACCCTCACAAGGTATGGATCTGTGGACACGTCTGACCTGGGAGCCTGCCCGGCAAATGTCTATGTATGCCAATTACCGGTACAAGCGTAAAGAAAGAGATGTCACAGGTACGAAAGGAGCGGTAATCCTGCCTACGCACCATCACCGCTGGCGATACCGGTGGAACTATCAGCCGTTGTCGTTCCTGGGATTCCGCACAACGGCAGACTACAACCGGTTCCACTCGCAGGGAGAAGAAGTGGCTGAGGGATACCAGGTCACTCAGATGATACGGGGCGAACTTTTGGGTTCCGCGTTCAAATGGGAAGTACAGGGAAGTTATTTCCATACAGATGACCACGACAGCCGGGTATATATTTCAGAAAAGAACCTGCTTTACGCGTTCTATACTCCCTCGTTCTCAGGCAGAGGGTGGCGATGGGGTGTAAATCTGCGCTGGGACTTCCGGAAGTGGGGCATGGTGATGGCTAAATGGGGACAGACCCGGTATTCGGACCGGGAAGTGATCGGGTCGGGCAACGATCAGATAAACGGATCGGTAAAGAGCGATCTGCAACTGCTGATGCGGCTTTCCTGGTAGTATATAGCTGATAGGATTAAGTATATGTATAGGATTTGTGAGTAAGTACTTATAATTATATGTCTATCTACTATTCTGTCACTCCGTAAAGACTCGGTATGCTATTTATCTATAAGCGTATCCACTATAGGAGTTTATCTTACTTCGTCTACCAAGAAAGGGATTACCTGTAGAGACGCACGGTGTGCGTCTCAGCGATATACGTCCAATAAAAAAGCATTCTGCACGTATATGTCTTCCCATTCGGTACGCTGAGACGCACGCCGTGCGTCTCTACAGGATACCGGAATGGTATATCTGATGAATGTAATATATCCGATTAATTAGTTACGGCCACTCATATAGTAACCATAAAAGTTTGATGCGATTGTTAGGAGAAACAAAGAGCAATGAACCTTTTCCCTGTAAATATTCTTATCTTTGTACGTTCAACTATTTACGGTCAGGTATGGCTATTTTATTTCCGGCACCCGTTTTCGGTCCCGTGCATTCCCGTCGGTTGGGAGTATCTCTGGGAGTAAACCCCTTGCCTCCCGACGGGAAGGTGTGTTCGTTTGATTGTATCTATTGCGAATGTGGTCTCAATGGTGAAAATCGTTCGCGACTGCGTATGCCTTCCCGCGAAGAGGTACGACAGGCATTGGAGGCTAAGTTGCGGCAGATGCAGGCCGAAGGGCCGGCTCCCGATGTGATCACCTTTGCCGGTAACGGAGAACCTACCGTCCATCCCGGGTTTGCGGGTGTTATAGAGGATACGTTAATTTTGCGTGATCGCTATTTTCCTCAGGCCAGAGTGAGTGTACTCAGTAATGCCTCTTTTCTGGATCGTCCGGACGTATTTGAAGCTCTCAAACGCGTAGACAATAATATCCTGAAATTAGATACCGTAGATGAGGAGTACATTCGTCTGATAGATGGTCCGTCCGCGGGATACGATGTACGGAAAGTGATCCGGCGTATGAAAGATTTTCAGGGAAAATGTATGATACAGACCATGTTCCTGAAAGGAGATTTTCAGGACAGGGATGTAAACAATACCACAGACAGGTATGTTCTTCCCTGGTTGGAGACAGTAAAAGAGATCGCTCCTGAGCAAGTAATGATCTATACCATTGACAGGGAAACTCCGGTGGGCGGACTCAAAAAAGCCACTCCCGAAGAATTGGATCGTATACGTGACCGGGTAGAGGCAGCGGGTATTCCGGTATCTGTTTCTTATTAAACAGCGGGTAGGTTCCGGATCTATATGTATGACTTCATTTATATATACTTATGAAACAAATAGCTATTCAGGAATTAACAGATAATTTCATCGAATCCATTGGGAAAGAATGGATGTTGGTAACTGCTGGTCATATCGGATCATTCAATACCATGACTGCCAGTTGGGGTGGGGTAGGCTTTCTCTGGAACAAACCGGTGGTGTTCGTATTCATCCGTCCGGAACGCTATACGTATGAGTTTACGGAAAAAAAACGAATACCTTACCCTCTCTTTTCTGGGCGAGGAAAACAAAGCCATTCATAAAATCTGTGGCTCCAGATCGGGCAGAGATACGGATAAAGTAGCCGAAACAGGCCTGAAACCTCTCTCTACGAAAAGAGGGAATGTGATCTACGAACAGGGTCGTCTGCAATTAGAATGTCGCATCCTTTACAAACAATCTCTGGAAAAAGATAATTTTCTGTCTAAGGAGTTGTACCAGCGTTGGTATGAAAACGGTCATGGCAATCTGCACCAGATGTATGTGGCTGAAATTGTAGACGCGTGGAGCAAATAAGATCCGATCAGACAAGACGCTTCGCTATTTACGATTGGACGATTTACGAAGTACGATTTAAGTTACATTATGTAATATATAATATATAAAACTTATATTTTGCTGATAGCCATATTTAATTTCATTCGTACTTCGTAAATCGTCTAATCGTACTTAGAGTTGAGGATCTCATTTGCCCGTTCCAGCGCCGCGTTGATATGCGGGCAGATATTTTCTTTTCCTACGATCTCGCAAAATCCGCTGTTCTCCAAGACCTGATATACATGCTCGTTTACTCCCGATAAGACAATGGTAGTCTTCTCTTTATTGGCTCGTTTACACAGATTGGTAAGGTTGTGTATACCGGTCGAGTCGATAAACGGTACTTTCCGCATCCGGATGATACGTATCCGGGAACGGTTGCCCATCCGGATCATCTGCTCTTCGAACTTATTAGCGATCCCAAAGAAATAAGGTCCGTTGATCTCATATACCTTCACCTGGTCCGGAATGATCAGATGTTCGTCGTGACTCTGGATATCCGATTCGTTGTTCGGATCGATCTCGTTGCGTATTACCGAGATCTCTGTAGTCTCCATGATGCGTTTCATAAAGAGGATACAGGCGATCACGATACCGATCTCGATAGCGATGGTCAGGTCGAAGATCACTGTCAGGAAGAAAGTGGTCAGCAACACCACTACGTCCGGTTTCGGGTTTTTCAACAAGGTCCTGAACGTACGCCATTCGCTCATATTATACGAGACAATCACCAATACCCCTGCCAGACAAGCCATCGGTATATACTGTGCCAGGGGCATCAATAGCAACAGGATCAGCAGCAGTACAATGGCATGAATGATCCCTGCTACCGGTGTACGGCCTCCGTTGTTGATATTGGTCATCGTACGCGCGATGGCTCCCGTTGCCGGTATCCCTCCGAACAGCGGAGTGACTACGTTGGCTATCCCCTGAGCGATCAGTTCCGTATTCGAATCGTGCCGGTCTCCCGTCACCCCATCCGCTACCGTAGCCGAAAGCAGCGATTCGATGGCTCCCAGTAAGGCGATAGTGATGGCTACCGGGAAGAGTCGGTTGATGGCTTCCCAGTTGATAGAGGGCAGGGCGGCATCAGGCAGTTGTGCCTGTATGGTGAACCGGTCTCCGATGGTATCGATTGAATGGATTCCCGCGAAAGTTTTCAGCAGATAGACCCCAACCGTCACTAAGATAATAGCTACCAGGGATCCGGGGATCTTTTTCAGAAAACGGGGCGTATATACTATGATGGCGATGCTGATGAGTGCCGTCAGGGTATTCCACCCGTTGATGGTACGCAGGTGTCCGAAATACAACACCCGTTTGTCTATAAATTCTCCCGGTACCTTCTCCTGCCCGAAATTCAGTCCCAGCAGATCCGGGATCTGTGTGGTGAAGATCGTTACCGCGATCCCGCTGGTAAATCCTACAATGATCGGGTAGGGAATGAATTTGATCACTGCCCCCAGGCGACATACTCCCAGCACTATCAGCATCACTCCCGCCATCAGGGTGGCTACGATCAGTCCCGGTTCGCCATATTCCTGTACGATCCCATAAACGATGACAATAAACGCCCCGGTAGGGCCTCCGATCTGTACGCGGCTTCCTCCGAGCAAAGAGATCAGGAATCCGGCGATAATAGCCGTGATGATCCCTTTTTCGGGAGTTACCCCCGAAGCAATCCCAAAAGCAATGGCTAAAGGCAACGCCACAATACCAACAATGATATCTGCCATCAGGTCAGACATAAACGTCTCCCGATTGTAGGTCTTGAGCGTAGTGAATAATTTCGGTCTAAACTCGATCTTTTTCATATCCTGTATACTACCGTGAACGTATGTTTTTATCAAGTGTCTGGTGTCAAAAAGAAAAGTGGTGCAAAAGTACATAATTTCCCTGAATTGCGCGTGTTTACGTAGTTATTTAAATTTCATCTATCAAAGCATAGATTTTATTTATGAAAAACAGGTGATTTTTTCCTGGCTGTTTTTTTATATTTGTAGAGCCATTCAGACACGGAGTTCTTTTCTCTTTTTAATAAAAAGACGGGAAAGCGGACAGACTCCGATCAACCTTCAGGCAAACAATTACATTCAATTTACCTTAAAAAGAAAAAATTATGGCTAAGAGTATCAAAGGAACCCGGACAGAGAAAAACCTGATGCATTCATTCGCAGGGGAATCACAGGCGCGTATGCGTTATACGTATTTTGCCAGTGTGGCCAAGAAAGAGGAGTATGAGCAGATCGCTGCTATCTTTACCGAAACCGCCGATCAGGAAAAAGAGCACGCCAAACGTATGTTCAAATACTTAGAGGGAGGCATGACCGAGATCACGGCTACTTTCCCTTCCGGAGTGATCGGCACCACCCTGGAAAACCTTCGCGCTGCCGCTGCCGGTGAGCATGAAGAGTGGACAGAAGACTATCCGAAATTTGCCGATATTGCCAAGCAGGAAGGCTTTCCCGGCATCGCGGCTATGTATCGCAACATCTCTATCGCGGAAAAAGCGCACGAAGACCGGTACAACGCGTTGCTGAAAAACATCGAAGACGGTACGGTATTCAAAAAAAGAAGAAACCAAAACCTGGCAGTGCCGCAACTGCGGATTTGTACACGAAGGAGAAGAAGCTCCGGGTGTATGTCCGGCCTGTCTGCATCCACAGGCTCACTTCGAAGTGAAAAAAGAGAATTATTGAAGAATTTTCTTTATCTAAAAGCAGCCCATCAGTTTCCGGATGGGCTGCTTTTGTATGCATGTATCACATGTTTTCTGATATACAGAATACATTTCGCACCGTTATACAACATTTAACACCCTTCATTTAACCAATCGTACCCGAAGGTTTAACATTTCCGAAGGGGTAGTTTTAAAAAAAACATATATTTTTGATGTGGATTTCTTAGACCAAAATTTACAAAGGTTTGTTGGAATTCTATAAAACAGATAATTAACCATTAATCAATATACCATGAGAAAAACATTTTTCGAAACGTGCATCAATGTGCATTTATGCAACATCGTATGGCTTTTTCTACTCCTGCCTGCGGTAAGCCTCACGGCAAATCCTTTACAGAACAGAACTATTACCGGAGTGGTCACATCGGCTACAGATAGTGAACCTCTCATCGGTGTGAGTATTTTTGTGAAAGAAAGTGCCGTCGGAACTATTACGGGGATAGACGGAGACTATTCGTTGGGTGTGGAAGAGGGACAAACCCTGGTCTTTTCCTATATCGGATATGTGAATCAGGAAGTCAAATACACGGGACAACCTGTCATTAATATCTCTTTACAGGAAGACACCGAAATGCTGGATGAAGTAGTGGTGATCGGTTACGGTGTACAGAAAAAGAAACTCAATACCGGTGCTACCGTGCAGGTGAAAGGAGATGAACTGGCACGTATGAACACGACCAATCCTTTGCAGGCCATGCAGGGACAGAGTCCGGGTGTTACCATCAGTACCACTTCGGGACAACCGGGATCGGCCATGAAGGTAACTATTCGTGGTCTGGGTACGGTAGGGAACTCGGGCCCCCTTTATATTATAGATGGTATTGAGGGAGATCTGTCGACGATCAATCCGGCCGATATCGAATCTATCGATGTATTGAAAGATGCTGCTTCTGCTGCTATCTACGGAGCACAGGCCGCCAATGGAGTGATCTTAGTGACTACCCGCTCCGGAAAAGAAGGAAAAGCTCAGGTAACCTTTGATGCCTATTACGGGATCCAGAATGCTGCCCGGAAAGCCAAAGTGCTGAATGCCCGGCAATACATGACTATTATGGATGAGCAGGCATTTAATTCCGATAACGGTCCGTATGACTGGCAGAACATCCATTCGATCTGGAACTGGACCACAGACGCGGAGGGCAATGAGGTGCGTGGCAGTCTGATCGATACGGATTGGATGGATGCTATGTTCAAGAGCAATGCCAAAACCGAAAGCTATACCTTGGGTATCACGGGTGGGTCTGCGACTTCTACCTATGTTTTGTCATTGGGCTATCTGCAACAGGAAGGTATTGTGGGCGGACGCGACAATTCCAACTACGAAAGATACAATTTCCGTGTGAATACCGAACATAAACTCTATAAAGATGTATTGAAGGTAGGCCAACACGCTTCGTTTGTATTTACACAGACTACCGGAATATCCGTAGGCAATCAATACTCCAATACATTGCGCGGGGCATTTGCTACTTCTCCTTTAGCGCCGATCTATAGTGATAATAACATTTATGACTCTCCTTATAACGATACTTCCAATTCGGATTGGTACAATGCGGACGGTAACCCCTACGCTTCTATGGTCAATAGCCATAACAAAACGGGAGCACAACGGTTTATTGCCGATATTTATGGCGAATTGGAACCGGTGAAAAATCTGCGGTTGCGCACCGTATTTGGTATTAACTATTACAATTCGGATTATCGCAGTTTTGAACCGCAATATCAGTACTCATTCTATTCACGCAGCGACAGATCGTATGTGGAACAGAATATGAGTAAAAACTACAGCCTGACCTGGACCAATACAGCCAGTTATGATTTCAGGATCAAGGAAGATCACTCTTTCAACGCGTTGATCGGTATGGAGTCGGTTCGTTACGATGGTACGTATATGAAGATCCGCAATTCGGACCTGAAAGTCATCTTCAACGATTGGCAATATGCCTATATCAATAATACGGAGAATCAGGACGCGAATTATATAACTATCGAAGGAAAGCCTGAGAATGCTTCCCGCCGGGTTTCCTATTTCGGACGCGTGGGATACAACTATCGTGAAACCTATATGGTGAACGCGACCTTGCGTGCCGACGGCTCTTCGAAGTTTACGCGTGGCAATCGCTGGGGATATTTCCCTTCCGTATCTGCCGGGTGGGTGATCACCAATGAATCGTTTATGGATGGTGTACATTCCTGGATGGACTTCCTGAAATTCCGTCTCAGCTGGGGACAGGTGGGAAATCAGAATATTACTGATTTCCAGTATGCTGCTCCGGTGAATATCAGCAATTCCTATTATAATTTCGGTACGGGTACAGGAGCGACTTCTGACGTATGGGGTGCTTATCCGAGCCGTCTGGCCAATGCGAATATTACCTGGGAAACTTCCGAACAGACTAATGTGGGTGTAGACGCGCGTTTCGCAGACGGACGTCTGAACGTGAATGCCGATTTTTATGTGAAAAAGACAAAAGACTGGCTGGTAGAAGCACCTATTCTGGCTACTTCCGGAGCAGAAGCTCCCTATATCAACGGCGGAGATGTGAAAAATACAGGATTCGAACTGGCATTGAACTGGAATGATCGCGTCGGTAAGGTTAACTACAACATCGGTATCAACGGTGCTTATAATAAGAATAAGGTGGGAAACATTCCTACCGAAGGAGGTATTATCCATGGACAGACGGGTATGTTGTATGACAATTCTCCGGAGTTCTATCGCGCGCAAAACGGATATCCCATCGGTTATTTCTGGGGATATAAGACGGCAGGTATTTTCCAAAACCAGCAACAGATTGACGACTGGATCGCTGCCGGAAACGGTGTTTTGCAAACAAATGTAAAACCCGGGGATGTGATTTTCGTAGATGTGGATAAGAACGGTACTATAGATGAAAATGATAAGGTCAATCTGGGCAATGGGATGCCTAAATTTACCATGGGTATCAACCTGGGATTTGATTACAAAGGATTTGATTTTTCATTGAATGCCAACGGGATGTTCGGACAGAAGATCGTACAGTCTTACCGGAACCATGTGAACAAGTATGCCAACTACTCTACAGCTATCCTGGATCGTTGGACAGGAGAAGGTACTTCCAACAAGATACCTCGTGTGACCGAATCCAATATCAACTGGGAATTCTCCGATTTATATGTGCATGATGGTGACTTCCTGCGTATCAGTAACATCACGGTAGGGTATGACTTTTCCAAATTCATCAAATGGAATTACATCAGCCAGTTACGTATATACGCTCAGGTACAGAATGCGTTTACATTTACCAAGTATGACGGTGCGGATCCGGAGATCGGATACGGTACGGAAGATAATGGTTGGGTCTCCGGAGTCGATCTGGGATATTATCCCCGTCCGAGAACCTTCCTGTTCGGTGTAAATCTTAAATTCTAATTACCTTAATATTATTACGATATGAACAAGTTCAAATTGAATATATTGGCTTTGGGGATGGCTGCTCTGATGCTGACAGCCTGTGCCGAAAGTTTCCTGGATGTACAGTCCATTACGGAACCTACTACAGACAACTTCTATAAAGATGCGGTGGATGCCGAGAAGGCATTGATCGGTTGTTACGGTGGATGGCGTGAGACCACTTCTAAAGGTCCGTGGCCAGCTTTCTACATTGCTTCGGTGATGATGGCCGATGAATGTTTCGGGGGGGGCGGTTCCAGTGATGGCGACTGTCAGGTGGTAGACCGGTTCAATCTGAGTTACAATCCTTCGGGTATAGATATGAATGAGTCTTTGTGGATTTATTCTTATCAGGCGATCTATCGTTGCAACAGCCTGCTGATCCGGATGGATGAGATAGAGTGGGAAGGAGATACGATCACCCGCAACCGGATAGAAGGAGAGACACGCGCGATCCGCGCGTTGGTGTACTTCGATATGGTGCGGTATTTCGGTCATATTCCTTTGGTCACGGAACCGACTACGGACAATGTTCCTCAGGCAGATCCTGCGAAAATATATGCGCTGATAGCTGAAGATCTCCTGTTTGCCTCAAACAACATTCCGGAAGATGCCTATCCGAAGGCAAACGCCAGCAGCAATGACGGACGTATTACCTGTTGGGCGGCAAAAGCTCTTCTGGCGCGTGTGTATCTGTATTATACCGGATATTATGGAGCTTCGGATCTGGCAGGGGTAGTAAATGCTTCTACCGTATTGCAGGGTCTGGAAGATGTGATTGCCAGCGGAGAATTCAGCTTAGTACCGGAATTTAAGAATCTTTGGCCCGCGGCCAGTTCTATGCCGATTGAAGGAGAAGAAGAGTTTGACTCTACTTATGCGGGAGATGGAAACGAGGAAACTGTACTGGCACAGAAATTCAACAACAGTACCACCGAATGGGACGGAAGTTCCAACAATGGAAATCGCTGGATCACCATGTTGGGTATGCGTGGACAAGCCCATCCTCCGTATGCCGCCGGATGGGGGCAGTGTACCGTACATCCGAAAATGTGGAATGCGTATGCTTCCAATGACGAACGTCGCGATGCTTCTATTATTAATCTGGTAGCAGAAGGGATTGCTGATGACTATGATCTTGGTGACCAGAGAGATTATACCGGATACATGATCAAAAAATATGTTCCGATGGCCTATGCCAATGGTGCAGATGCTTCCGGAGGAGATATGCAAATCTCTCAGAAACAGGACTATGTAGTGATACGTTATGCTGACGTTTTGTTGATGGCAGCAGAACTGGGGAGTTCCAACGCGTATGACTATTACAACCAGGTACGTGACCGTGCCGGACTTTCTTCGCGTGAAGTAACGAAAGATAATATTCTGGAAGAGCGTATGTTGGAATTCGCTTTTGAGGGACTTCGTTACTGGGATCTGCTTCGTCAGGGGATAGAATATGCTGCCAGTATGATCCATGAAGATGGAGTATCGGTTTTAGACCTGGAGGTAAATAGTACGGTTGTGATTGATGGTAACAGAATCCGGGAAACCAAAGGCCTGACCTTTATTCCTGCCAATCAGATCAGCCTTTCCGCTGGAGTGTTGGAACAAAACGAAGGTTGGTAATAACAGTAGTAAAAGAAATAGTTATGAAAAAAATATATACCATTTTATCATTAATGATTGTGGCGGTAACGATCTCTTTTTCATCGTGTACCCCTGATAGTTATGATCTGGGGGCTGAAGGTGTCAGCCCGGGAGACCTGGTAGAAGGAATTGCTTTTACGGTCACTCATGATACGGAGAATCCCAATATCATCTATTTGAAGAGTCTGATGGGTTCTCAATATACTCCTGTGTGGATACATCCGCAAGGGTATTCAGAAGCAGAAGAAGTTACCTTGAAAATGCCTTTTGAGGGTACTTATGATGTGGTGTTTGGTGTACAGACACGAGGTGAAATTGTATATGGAGATACCGTACAGTTCACTATATCGGAGTTTTATCCCGATTTTGTGAGTGATGATTTATGGACGTACCTGACAGGAGGAGTGGGACATTCAAAGACGTGGATCTTTGATAATGGAAAATATGGTTTGGCAAGTGGAGAACTTTCTTTCCAGGATCCGGCTGATGGTACTCCGACCATGAGTAATTTCTCACCCAACTGGGAGCCGGGCGCGGGTACTCAGACAGGCGATGATAACATCTGGGATAGTTACATGACATTTACTCTGGATGGAGGCGCGTTTGTGGAAGTGCATAATGCGGGCTGGAAAGATGAATCCGGTACCTTTATGTTGAATACCGATAATAATACATTATCCCTGGTAAATGCGTCTATTATACATCCGGAGTCATGGGATGGTAACTCTTCTAACTGGAGAAATAACCTGAATGTTGTGGCACTTACGGAAAATCAATTGCGTATTGCTGTATTCAGAGATACCTCAAGCGAAGGAGAGTGGTGGTATATCTGGAACTTTGTATCCAAAGAGTATGCGGATAATTATGAATATGAAGGGGATGAAGTAGAACCTTCTTATGATGGAGATGCCAACGATGACCTCACTACTTCGGTAAGTACTACTAAAACCTGGATAGTGAATCTGGAAGCTCCTTATAACTGGGCAGATCTTACCGGTTCTTTATTGAATGAGTGGATTATCGGAGAGAATGGAATACCTACATATACGGATTGGGATCCTCCTTATGAAGAAGAACCTTTGTCTAATGTATCTATCAAATTGTCTAAAACGGGAGACAATACCGGAACTTATGAAATTGTAAATTATGCAGGGGAAGAGTTTTCCGGAAGTTATTCGATAGATGAGAAAAATTGGATCGACTTTGGGCAGGATATAGATATTCTGGTAGTAGATTGGGTTTCTGTTTCTACATTAGATGGTAAATTGCGGATCGTGAATGTAGAAAGAACCATCTCCGGAAATGTCAGTATATTGCATTTAGGGCGTTATAATCCGGGAAATGAAAATGAATATATTACGATTGGACTGGTACAGGGAGATGGTTCCGGAAGCGATGATGGTGGTATAGTCGGAACAGAAGTTGGGGTTGATAATGATAAACTGGATTACGGAAATACAGAAGGTGACGGTGGTTTCCGTATTGTTCTTTACAACAGCTATGGAGGTCCTACGCAAGAAGATCCGGCAGTAAATATTAAAAATATTGTTTTTGATAATGTGATTCAAATCACCTTTACGTTAAGTGGTATTACTTTTAAAGATGAAACGAAGACCTATACCGCTGCAATTGGTATAGCAAACTCTGATTGGTCTAAATTTTATTGGGGAGGTGGTTCAGGAGATACTAAAATCAATGGAGATGGCACATATACAGTGTGGTGTCAAGTCAAAGATTTTGATGGTGGCTTGGCCGTTTTAGTGGTTGATATACCGGATATGTCTGATAATATAGTAGACTTGGATGGAGTTACGGCTATTGTAGATAAAATCATTGTAGATTAATCATCTATTCTTGGGTTTAACAGGTTCTTTATGATAAAAACATATATTATTCAAACGGTATGTTGTGTTGTTATGCTGGTAGCAGGCTTGTCCTGCTCCAGCGATGACAACGCGGATGATCCCGAATTAATAGTAGGCAAAGATCAATTATCTTTCGGAAAAGGAGAGAATACGCAGAAGTTTGCTATCAAGACCAATGTGGACTGGCAGGTATCTTCCTCGGAAGCATGGTGCATATTGTCTCCTACGTCCGGTAGCGCGGGTACGCATCAGATCGAAGTTTCTGTAATGGCTAATCCTGATACGGATCCACGTACTGCGACAATCACTGTGAATGCGGGGGGAATGGCAGAACAGGTAGCTGTTAGTCAGTCGGCCACTGAACTGTTGAAACTGACTCAAACAGAGTATGAGATTTCTGCTGACGGAGGGATAGTAGTTGTGGAATATGAAGTTTCTTCCGAACCGCGGATCACGATCAGTGATAGTTGGATCAGAGAAACTACTGTGTCCCGGGCAGTTTCTACCGGAACTCTTTCTTTGGAAGTGGAGGCCAATGGTACTATTCTCGAACGTACAGGTACTATTGTTTTTGTTGTGGGTGAACTCACAGAGACTGTGACGCTTGTACAGGCCGCTCAGGATGTGTATATAGAGGCAGATGCCACAGATATGGACAGCGATGCGCTTGCCTTGGCACAGCAAATGGGGATAGGCTGGAATCTGGGCAACTCTCTGGAGGCTTGTAACGGAGTGGATAGTGCCAGTGAAACCTCGTGGGGCAATCCGGTTACTACTCAGGGCTTGATCGACGCGGTAAAAGCTGCCGGATTCAACACTGTACGTATTCCTTGTGCCTGGAGCGGATACATAGAAGATCAGTCTACCTATCGGATCAAAGACTCCTGGCTGGCCCGTGTCAAAGAAGTGGTAGATTATTGCGTAAGCAATGATATGTATGCCATCATCAACATCCATTGGGATGGAGGCTGGTTGGAAAATAATCCTTTCTACGACAAACAGAAGGAGGTGAATGAGAAACAGGAAGCCCTCTGGAAACAAATTGCTGTCTATTTCCGGGATTATGACGAACACCTGCTGTTTGCAGGCACAAATGAAGTACATGCGGACTATGGTACACCCACCTCTGAGTATATAGAGGTTCAACACTCGTACAACCAGACATTTGTAGATGTGGTTCGGGGTACCGGCGGACGGAATGCGTATCGAAACCTGATCGTTCAGGCATATAATACCAACATCACCTATGCGATAGAGTATCTGAAGATGCCGGAGGATCCTACAACGGATCGGTTGATGGCTGAGGTACATTATTACGATCCTTATGAGTTTTGCCTGGACGAAAGCAGCAGCAAATATCTTTGGGGTAGTCAAAGATACAGTGGTACCCATCTGGTAACCTGGGGAAATGAAGACTGGGCCGATGAAGCATTTGGCCTGATGAAAACACATTTTGTAGATAAAGGTATTCCGGTGGTTATAGGGGAGTACGGAGCGATTTTACGTACAAGTCCTTCCGAAGCAGTAGAAGCGCGGAACTACTATCTCAATTATGTGACACGCGCCATGCTGAGAAATGGCTGTGTACCGGTCTATTGGGACAATGGAGGAACTGGAAATTATGGTTTTGGTCTTTTCAATAGGAATACATATGAGCAAGTACATCCGGATGCTATAAAAGCAATCATGGATAATTAATCATTAAAAAAACGGTACTAGTTATGAAAACACAAATTACTTTATTAGGTGTGATCTTATTTTTTTAATAGGATGTGAACATAGTATAGAAGTGGTAGAAGATAATAGTATGTTTTCTACGGAAATACAGTCGGCAAGTATAAGTAGTACTCTTGAAGCAACCTATAGTTTTTGTAATATCATTGGAAAAACTCAGCAAACACAAATATCTACGTGGGCATATAGCTCTACTTTGGGCACGCCACAAACTATTCGAAATCTTTCCGGAACAAGATTATATGGTGATATTTCACTTCGGATACGTGTAACTCTTCATAATACTTCTTCTTCATCTATAACAGTTAGTGCTCCTATTGTTGAAAGTAACCCTTTTGGAGGAGCAAGCAATATGGAGGCTTCTCTCTATGAGACAACTGGTTCGGCACTGGGGGATAAAGTAACGAGTATTACTATACCTGCCGGACAAAGTGTTTTTGTCTTTTTTGTGGCAGAATATGCTAATATTGACTATACTTTCCCTGATCCTGGTTATGGATGGGCCACTGCCAGAACCCCCGTATCAGTAACTTCGACAGTGGGTTCCGGAACATTGCCAAATAGTAATAATTATATATTGGCATGGCAATAGACATATTTTTATTCTAAAGTAATTTATCCATAAAAAAGCAGTCTTAATTTATCCGATAGTAGGACTATTTTTTTGGTTGGGTCTTAATTTTTACATTTATGAGAAACCAATCTGTCTCCACAACCCTTCTGGCCTCTGCGGGAGTAGCTTTTACCTTACCCACTTTTGCCCAACAAGAGCCTAATGTACTTATTATCTATATGGACGATATGGGATACAGCGATATCAGTTGTTACGGTCAACAGAAGTGGCACACCCCGAATATCGACCGCCTGGGACAGGAAGGGATCCGCTTTACGGCGGCCTATTCCGCCTCTGCGGTTTCCAGTCCTTCCCGGGCAGCCTTGCTTACAGGGCGTTATCCGTCCCGGATGGGCATAAAGGATGTATTTTTTCCGGAAAGTTATACGGGAATCCCGGAAAGTGAGGTCCTGATCTCAGAGTTACTGAAAGAAAAAGGATATGCTACCGGGGTGATCGGGAAATGGCACTTGGGACATCGCGATAAATATCTGCCGTTGCAACGGGGATTTGATGAATATTTCGGTATCCCCTATAGCAACGATATGACTGCGCAGGTGTATCTCAGGGGGAATGAGGTTGAGGAGTTCCATATTGATCAGTCGCAAATGGTGAAACGCTATACCCATGAAACGATAGATTTTATCAACCGGCACCAGGACCAGCCCTTCTTTCTCTATCTGGCACATAATATGATGCACGTACCCGTCTTTTGCTCCGAAGAGTTCCGGGGCAGATCGGGACATGGACTCTATGGAGATACTGTACTGGAAATAGACTGGAGCGTAGGCCGGATCATCGACACGCTGGAAGAAAAAGGGCTTCTGGAAAATACATTGGTCGTATTCAGCAGTGACAACGGACCCTGGTTGCAGGAAGGCCCTCTGGGAGGAGAGGCCGATCCGTGGCGCGAAGGCAAAGGAACCAGTTTTGAGGGAGGCGTACGTGTGCCTTATCTGGTCTATTGGAAAGGAAAGATACAGCCTGCGGTCCGGGAGGATATAGTGACTACGATGGATCTGTTTCCCACCATCGCCGAACTGTGCGGATTAGATGTGCCTGCGGGTTTGAGAATAGATGGATATAGCCTGACAGAGTTGCTGTTGAAAGGCGGGAAACGCGTCAGCGATCAATATGCCTATTTCCGCGACAATACAGTAGCTACCGGTTTGCGGGCAGGAGATTGGAAGATCACCCTTCCCGAAGGACAGATCTATGGCAATTTCTGGCGGGCCTCTACAGCGGCACACGATACGCTGCTTTTTAATCTGCGGGAAGATCCGGAAGAGCAGATCAATCTGTACTATAAATACCCGGAGAAAGCCAGCGAGATGGCAGAAGCGCTGTCTACCTATAAAAAGGAATTCGGAGAGATACCTCCTCCGCTTGTCGTAGGTTTCAACGATCAGTTGCGTGAATTGCATCAGCAAAGGGAAGAAGCCATAGAGGAAGCGAAACAGCGTGGGATCACCAGCAAAGCTCAGCAGATAGACGGGTTTACAAACGCGGAATGACAGTCTGTTATCATCTGCGTTTCTGATGTCTGGAAACTACTACAGTCTCAAAATCACTTCTGTGGTCACGAGGAATTTCGGTGGTAGATTCTCTATACTCGGTCTGGATGGTTCTGGGAGAAGTTCCATTACAGGAGTTGCCCTTGTTTTTACCTTCAGGGCATTTCTCTTATAACCTAAGTAAGCCACCATTTCCCCTTCTAACCTACCTTCATATATTTTGGCATGAGGTTTTTTAAGGAAGGAGTCTACATAGTCGGCTGTTTGAAACTGATCAAGAAACTCTTCACTAAGTAAATCTTCGGGAATGTTTATAATTTATTCCCTTTTTCAATAGTTATGCATAAATAAAAAATAACCAGATCTTAATCCTGTAGTTTTCATGTACACCCTCCTATGGTCTGTGTGCTTTT
>Ga0192245_10086_pt1 | contig 43669 bp, 33 predicted proteins | sample Koala_Koa27_M3_FD_131238 | JGI IMG/M metagenome (GOLD analysis project Ga0192245, IMG submission 131238) | Enriched cells from koala feces incubated with labeled cellulose particles, San Francisco Zoo, California, United States - Koala_Koa2-7_M3 ...
TTTAAAAATAACATAGTAATTTTGTCATTTTTTTACATTTTATACATATTTAAATATTTAACTAAAAAACAAGAAAAATGAAACAAGAAATGAAGGCTGAAAGCCTTAAAAAAAGAGTCGAAACAGGCACAGAAATTAACTTCAAAGAACAGTGTATCAGAGATTAAGAGAAAACCCGGACGTCCTAAAAGTCAAACAGTAAAAGGCATCCTCCATAAAGATCGGGGAAAGGGGATGAGACTCTTACTCAAATTAAGAGAAGAAGGATGCTTTGGTAATAAAAACGAAGTATCTATAAAAGCATTGGCAGAATGGGCAGCAAAAGGTAAGTTCTTTCTATCCGCTCAAGATAATCATTTAGTTTCAAAAACAATAGAAGAGGAAATGGGAGAAATATTAAGAAGTGAATTTCCTCGTAGAATAAATAAAAGAGAGAAAAAATCAAGATAATAACTACAAATTAATTGGACAATAATTAAATAGTTATATCCTATCTACAATTCGCTATATCTTTGCCTCGCTTTAGCAAAGATTAAGCCCCGCAAAAGAGAAGATGCCGCTTTTTCAAAAAGTAACATCTTCTCTTTTTTATGCCCGACATAAACACCTACTAAACAACTAAAAATTCAAGAATTAAAAATTAAAATGCAATGAAAAAGAGAAAAAGGAATGCTTCACTTCACGAAGCACTCAGAAAGAAATGGGCAATACGTATTATGCTTGAAAAAGAATATACGAAAAGCGCAGCACAATGGATGACGGACAGACTGGAAAATCTTATTGACTACATGCTGTATGGATATGTTCTCATAGCATATTACAAGCAAGACGGAACATTCAAGTTTGTAAAAGCAACCCTATTACCCTATGAAAGCCACTTTCATAGGAGATACGATATACAGCGTATCGAAGGACACGTTGTGTATTGGGACGTAGATATACAAGCATGGAGAAGCTTCCAACTGGAGAACTTTCTGGAATGGAGACCGGTGGTAAATTAAGAATTAAAAGTTTTAAATTAAAAGTTATGGCAATGACGTATGGAGGGATACAATATTATCCCATATCAGTGGTACTCTTTGATGAAGTACCCATGGAACTGACCGAGGCAAAATTCGGAATGAAAGGAACAGCAGCAGTAATGAAGCTATTGAGTAAAATATATAAGGAAAGCGGATATTACCTGCTTTGGGGAAAAGAACAATGCACACTCTTCACCAATAAGGCCGGCAGAGAACTTACGGAAGAAGAGATGCAGGGAATTGTAGATATCCTGGTAGAAAAAGCATTCTTTGATAAAGAGACTTATGAAAAATATGGAATATTGACATCCGTGGAGATTCAGAAAGTGTGGCTTGAAGCAACCAAACGTAGGAAAAGGGACTTAGCGTCCCTACCCTACATGCTGGTAAAAACGGAAGAAGAGGCGAAGGAATATAAAACCAGAAAAGGAGAAAAAGATACAGGCTGTATGCAAAATCCACAAAATAGCATGCAGCATGTAGACAATTCACCCGAAAGTGCAGACAATTCCGGACAAAGTATAGTAGAGCATAGTATAGGAGAGGAAAACAAAGAACTTCCCCCTCTAACTCCCCTTGGGGAGAACGGAGGAGGAACGACGGATATTTCCTTCTATGATATCCCCGGATATGCGTATAACAAGCAGACGCATAATTTAGAATGCTTACTACTCAGGCTGGACCAACTGTGTATCATTGACCCGAAAGAGATCAAAAGCATACTGAAACTCTCGAACTATGGAAAATTAGGAGGGTATGTATGGAAAGTGATCAGCAATGCACGATGGAGCACAGTAGATTCAAAAGGAGCATACCTGATTTCATCCCTGAGAAAAGAAAGAAATAACCAGTAGAAAATACATACTGATTATCAATAGATTACAAGAAGTTAATTTCCTGTCAACAGGAAGTTAACTTCTTGTTGACAAACTCTTAACTTCTTGTCAACAGTCTCTTTATTTTCAATCAGACGGTAAGTTTATCAGCTATGAAGAAGCATGGACACTGCCAATCTTTAAGATCTCCTGATCAAAGTTGTTTTTATCTTTTGCCCTACTTTTTACTTTCGTACGATAGGTATGGTTACCGGATTATACCCCATAAATTCGGCAATTTGCGAACTGTCCTTTATGCCTAACCGGATGAGAGCACAGATACGTAACTCAACATTCAGGAACTCCCCCTCCTTAAGTGTATATTGTCGGCCCTCTTTAAGGAGTGCATTCAATTCTTTGACGATATACTGCGCAACCATTGGTACGCCATTACCATAACAAGTGTAAAGGGATCGGGGTATAAAGAACCGGAGATTGCAGTCAAAGAACATCCCGTCAACATGGAAGCCAGGGTACTGCCATTGATCCAAATGTATATCAAAGGCAGTTTCGGGAGACACCTGTTGGAAAACCGGCAGGTGGTCTTAATCCCACCGGGTTGCCTGGTAAGCTGTTCGGCTTTTTCAGTCTCTAACTACGTTGTAATGAGTTGTTGCGGGCTGCAATCCAGGAGTAACATTTCTTTCATGGAAGAAATAAAGGGGCTTACTTTTTTTGGCTCCCTTTATATACCGCCCTGCCGGTTCACGAAAAGCCAGGAAAGGTTCTAAAGAACTTTTTCGCATATTCGATGAACGATAACCATTTTCCTGCCGTCTATGATGCGGTAATCATACTTATGCGGTCGCTCTACACAACTTCGGAACTGACCGGGCTGTTCAGCCCGATGTTCTGTGGACAGGACCAGCGGCCCGCAATTTTCGACAAACTGTGATTGAAAGGTAGTCCTATTATGATAAACGAGATTTTTTGCCAATGCATGAGATAAACTGTTTTTGAGTATTCATACAGTTAACAAGCATCGGCAAAACATTATGCAGAAGATGAGCACCAATAATGTACTTGAAGCTATTGAATATGCCAGAAAATTAGGATTGTTGGCGTAAAACCAGAAAGGATGGAAACTTACGGTTTTTCATTTTAAGGAAAATTAATGCGTCGTGGCATTTCCGTATCCCAATATCTTCTATAATTTTGCAGGCAGAAAAAGGAATATGAAATCAAATCTTATCAATAGCCTCTGTAAGTTCTTCATAATAATAGGATTCTTTGTCCTTCCTGCCACCCTTTCTGCACAACGGGGAAAACTCCGCGAATACCTCGACGTGCCCGACAGCCTGTTACAGATCAAAAAACCTTATGACCTGGTTTACCGTCCCGGGCTGGGCTTCATAGCCGAATCGGAAATCCCCGAAGATTGGACGTTCGACCCGGAAGGACTGTTCCGCCGCTTTGCCACCCTGCCCGTGACGGAGACCCGCCGGGATATGGACTACTTCTACAACGACTACGTTATCTACCTTGAACCGGAGGAGCGGAAAGATTGTGCGGCGACCATGAGAAGGATTGCCGGGGAATATAAAAGCGAACACCTCGCCGATGAAGCCCGCTTTCTGGAAGCCTATTTCGGTCACGGCGACAATTTCGCGAATTTACTGGAACCCTACTGGCAAGCCGCATTGCAGTTTGAAAAGGAGGGCAAACAGGTTCTGTCCCTGCGCCTGAAATTCGATCTTTTCAACAAGGCGCGTGGTCATGGCGGCGACCATTTCTACCGCTCGTTCCTGATGGCCGAAAAGTTGCTGCGCGATGTCGAGGGCGTGAGCGAAGCGGAATTTCCGCGCAAGCGGTCGGTTTACAGCGAAGTGGGGTATCTCTATTACCACTTTCGCGACTACGCAGGTGCCGTTCCCCTGCTCGAAAAAGCGTTGACGGATAAGAGTACGTACTATTTCGACATTACCAACCTGCGGGTCCGTAATACGCTGGCGGTCTATTACCACACCACCGGCGACCCGGAAAGGGCGGCTTACTACTACCGCAGCATGCTGGAAAGTCCGGACGAGAATTTTCTCCGGGCAATGTTCAGCGCCATTGCCCTGACGGGCCTCGGGCGGATAAAAGCCGAACAGGGAGACTTCAGGGGCGCCATAAGGTTGTTGCGGGCCGCCCTTCCCGTTCCCGCCTACGTCAACGACCATAACTATGCCGTGGGAATTATGGCAAGCCTCGGAAATTATTATCTGAAACTGGGCGAAACTGACAAAACCCGGAACATGATCGACTCCATGCGTCTTTACATACAGGACCCCGGCGTATAGGTAAGCCCCCACCGCGACCGCGATCTCTATTCGCTCCTGAGCAAGTATTATATATACAAGGGCGATATTCCGCGTTGGGAAATGTACGCTGACTCCACCGTCCTGGCGGAAAAGAACTACGAAAAGGAATTCAGCGACCAGGTGATACTCAAGGCGCGGCAGGAAATCTACGAAGCGCAAAAAAAGATACGCGACGACAAGATACGGGCGTCGCGTAATTATATCACCGGACTGGCTGTGATTCTTGCCCTGATAGCCGTTATCGCCGTGATGATGACGCTCAACGCGCGCCGTCTCAGAAAGAAAAACCGTTCGCTTTTCGAGCGGCTCAAAGACCGGGACATGCAGGCCAAAGAAATCAACCGCCTGCGCGGGCTGCTGCAAGAGCACCCGGCGAATATGGGAAACGGAAATGGCGGCAACGGCAAAGGAAAGAACGGCGACGACCTTTACCTTCGCCTCTCGGAACTGATGGAAGATCCGAAGGTCTATGGCGATACAAAACTTACGAGAAAATCACTCGCCGACAAGTTGTTCACCAATGAAAAATATCTCCGCGAGACAATCCTGCAACGGACGGGGCTTACCTTCTCCGAATACCTGACCGGCATCCGCCTGAACCACGCCCGCCGCCTGCTTCTTTGCACCGCCCCGAAACACACGCCACAAGAGATAGCCCACGCATGCGGCTTCGGCGGCTTTAGTACCTTTTACCGCCTCTTTAAGAATTTTTACGGCATGACGCCCGAGCAATTCCGCAGTTCGGCAGACGAAAAATAGCCCAAAATCCTCACATTTTCCTGAATCGAGAAGACAAAGTTCTGGAACGGGAGCGACTTCCGAAGAGCTACCACTACTTTTGTATGCATAATTATGATCTGCCCGGATTATGAAAAAGGAGACCATATGTAAAAGTTATCAGCGCAGGATAAAAAGCATCGAACTTTATTCGCGGATAGAGGAGTTGTTGAAAGAACCCGCGGTCTTTTCCGACCCGGAACTTTCACGCAAATTACTTTCCGACCGGCTTGGATCGAACGAGAAATACATACGCGAAGCCATATTGGAGCATACAGGCCTCACATTCTCCGCCTATATCACCGGCATTCGCCTGGCTTATGCACGCGAACTGCTACTATGCCCGAACCATATATATATATACGATACAGGAAATCGTCTGCAAATGCGGCCTGGGCAGTACCAGTACATTTTACCGTTTGTTTAAGAAAAATAACGGAATGACGCCCCAAGAGTACCGCAATAACATGTATATACAAGAAAATAAATAAACAACTATGAAGAAAATGCAAAATCTAGTATTATCCGCCGCATTCTTTATCCTGTTTTCGGGCTGCGCACACGAAGACAGTGAAGGGACAGGCCCTACACTGCTGACCGTGGAAGTCGACCTGACCCTCAATCTGACATGGGAAGACTACCAAAGCAGGATGAAAGCGGCCGTCCGCTCTTCCGACGGCTACCGCCGCCGTTTCATTGTCGAAGTGCGGAGCGAAGGGCAAACCGTCCACCGGCAGACGGTGGTTCCGAAAGACTTTACCGAAGGACAAACCCGGTTCCTGCTGCCCGAAACCCTCAGCCTCCACGCACTGGAATATACCGTTGCCGTATGGACGGATTATACGGATGCGGAATCGGCGGACGGGCTGTATTATAATGCCGACAACTTTGGCAATATAAAGATCAACGAGCCATACGCCGGAAATACGGACTACCGCGACTGTCATTACGCCACCACCACGCTCGACCTGCAGCCCTACCACGACCAATGGAACGCCCATGTGCAGCTGGATGTGGATATGGTTCGGCCGTTGGCGAAGTACCGCATCATTGCTACCGATGTGGAGCGTTACCGGCAGTTGCAGGCTGTCGGGAGCTATCCGCCGGTAGAAGAGTTGACCGCAGCGGTTATCTACGAGGGCTTCGTACCCAGTTCATTCAATATCGCGACTGGCAGCCCGAACGATGCCACGACAGGGATTTCGTACGCAAAAAGCCTGCCTGCCCCATCAGGCGATGCCGGCGATGTACAACTGGGCAGCGACATGGTGTGGGTAAACGGCAGCGATTCGTTCGTCACTGTCACCGTGCTGATTACCGACAGCCGGGGCGAAGAGGTGAGCCGCATACCCGACGTGCGTATCAACTACCGCCGGGGCTGCCTTACCACGGTAAGCGGCAATTTCCTTACGGCGGGCAAAATGGGTGGAAGCATACAGGTTGATACCGATTGGGAAGATGACATTATTATTGAATTTTAACGAATGAATTATAATTAAAGAACAATGAAAAGAAAGATTCCAATTCTTATGCTCGGCATCGCAGTGATGCTGGCATCGTGCAGCCAGGACGAAGACGCGCTGCAAACCAACGCGAAGGAAAGGACAGTAGCCTTTACCGCCACATTGGACGGAAGTATGGACCTGCGCGCCTCGAAAACACGCGGCGTAACCGACCCTACGGACGAAGCTATTACCCGCGCTGTGCTGGAGATATATGATACGCAGGGTTTTCCGGTGGGCGACCGTATCGCCGGTACTATCAACGGGGATAACATCAACTTTACCGCCATGCTGGAAGACGGCGCAAACTACACCTGCTGTTTCTGGGCGGACGGCGGTGTGGGAACCTATGACATCACAAGCCTGAAGGCCATTGAACGCGGTGAGAAGCCTTCCATCGCCTACCACGCAGTTAAGGAGATCACCGCGTCGTCAGAGCCTAAAGATGTAACCCTTACCCACGCCGTAGCCAAAGTGGTGCTGCACGAGACGGGCACATTGGCCGCAGGCGATAAGGTAGGCGTATCGTTCACGCTGCCCAAATACAGCTTTAATGCAGACGACGGCAGTTTAGCGAGCGATGGAACGCAGGAAACGGTATCGGGAAGTTTCGATATAACCTCCACCACCACGACAGGACAAGTGGGTTGGCTCTATGTCTTCGCTCCTTCAGCCGGATACCTTGCCACTGTGACGCTCTCCTACACCACCGCCGGCAGCACCGAGAAGACGAAAGAGGTCAGCAACGTCCCCCTCAAACCCAACCACCGCACCGTGCTCAAAGGCGAGTTCGCCGGAATCAATGGAATTACGAAGGAATTCATTGTGTCGTTGGAAAAGGACTGGGAAGGGAATTATAGGGAAACGTTGATTACCACGGCTGCCGGGCAGATTGACGCTAACCCGGCGCTGATTGCACAGGCTATTAACGCGGATGGCTCTTTGGTAATAGAAGGCCCGGTCAATACTGCCGATATCGTTGACGTCGGTAGGTATGGTGAAGATAACCCCGGCTCACTGGTATCTATCGACCTGTCCGCTACGACAGGGCTTACGGAAATCAGCGAAGGGACGTTTTATTTCGGCACAGTTATCGGAGAAACCAGTTCGCTAACCTCGGTTGTTCTCCCGTATTCCTTAGAAACAATAGGTGTTTATGCGTTCTGGCGTAGCGGATTGGTGGAGATAGTGATACCGGACAATGTGACGAGCATAGGAACAGCGTGTTTCGATGGATGTAGCGCACTGGAGCGTGTTACCTTGCCGGAAAATCTTACCGTAATCAAGGATAACGTATTTGATGGTTGTTCAGCCTTGAAGGAAATCACGATTCCTGCCGGTGTAGAGGTTATCTGTATCTATAGTCTTTATTGTACCGCATTAGAGGCCCTTGTTTTTGAAGGTGATATGCAGGTTGTTCCTTCTAATGAAAATATTCCGAACGCAGACCCGGGAAAATTGGTCATAAACCGGTCTATGATGGGATCCGGTAATGATGTGGCAACCGGTTTCAATGTATTCCTGCCTAACATTTCGGATGAAACTACGGCAGCGACTTATAAAACAGTTTTCACTACCGCCAAGGCTGTGTACTACAACTACACGGGTGGGGACAAAACGGATACGGCGAATTATGAATTTGAGTTATGAATTATATACTATTAAAAACAAGAACAATGAAGAATACAATTCCAATCCTTATGCTCGGCATCGCACTGATGCTGGCATCGTGCAGCGGGGACGAAGACGCGCTGCAAACAAAACAGACCGGTGTGGTGACCTTTACCGCCACATTGGACGGAAGTATGGACCTGCGTGCCTCGAAAACGCGCGGCGTGACCGACCCCACGGACGAGGCCATCATCCGCGCCGTGCTCGAAATATATGATGTGCAGAATAATCTGGTAGGCGACCGCATCAACGGTACCATCGACAGGGATAAGATCACCTTTACCGCCACCACGCTGGAAGAAGACGCAACCTACACCTGCCTTTTCTGGGCGGATGCAGGCGGAACTTATGATATCAAAGACCTGACGGCCATTACCCCCGGTTGGGAGCCTTCCATCGCCTACTACGCAAAGAAGGAGATCACCGCATCGTCAGGGCCTGAAGTGGTAACCCTTACCCACGCCGTAGCCAAGATCGTGATGTACGAAACCGCCGGATTGAACGAATTTGACCAGGGAGGACTTGAGTTCAAATATCCCAATTACACTTTCAATGTCAAAGACGGCAATTGCACAGCCGTAGGATTGCCAATTAACCTAAGCGGTGCATTCACCGTCACTGCCAACGAAACCACCGGAGCAGTCGGTTCACTCTATGTATTTGCCCCGGCAGAAGGAGCGGCCCCGGTGACCATGAAACTATTTTATTCGCCCAAAGGAGGAACACCTGGAGGAGGAACAGACGTTAAACGGGCGGAAGTTTCCAACGTCCCCCTCAAGCTGAACCACCGCACCGTGGTCAAAGGCGAATTCGCCGCAATCAATGGTATTACGCAGAATTTCAACGTGTCGTTGAACAAGGATTGGGAAGGGAATTTCACCACTCCTGCAACCATCGGTTCTTATTATTACGAAGGCGGATTGTTCTCCGAGACTTACATTTCTTCCTTGACCTGTCTGGGAGTCGTTTTCGAAGTGGCCCCGGCAGGTGAGCACGGCAAGGTAGTGGGGCTGACCGAGAACGGCAATGTGGCATGGGCGAGTATAAATGAGACCACAGGTGCAATCCACCCGGGGTTTTCCTACGATGGCACCGCGACTAGTGCCGATAAGATTAATGACTCCCATCCTGTGCGTGCTGTGATGGCGTTTTAAGGGGCGGAAAAAATAGCCGTAAGTTCAGATGTCTTACGGCTATTTTTTAATGTATTTACCGGCGGTAAGTATGTCAGTTTTTAAATATAGTCTTCCCGTCTTTTGTTAGTTCAACCTTATCCCCTTTTCCCCTTAATTCATAGTGGTCATTCTTATACCAGATACCGGAGGCAGGTTTTTGTCCGGTCAACTCTATTCGTTCTCCCGAATTCAAGGATATGGTCGCCGTATTTTTGGAGTTGTCAAAGGTCATTTCCAATGTCTTGCCGTCCTTATCGGTCAAAGAAGTCTTTACAATCCCGTCGGCCACTACTTTTGCAGCTTCTGTCTGAGGGGTTACGTTACTTTCCTGTTTTGGGGTTTCTTTGCATGAAGCCACGAGCAATACAGTTAAAACTGTAATAAATAAAATCTTCTTAGTCATTTCATTCTTTTTTAAATTGTTCCACATCTTTGCAGTTATTTCCCCAAATTATTAAAACGGGGAAGTAACCATCGCTTTTTATAATCGATATATTTTTGTGAAATCGCGGAACGTTGATCGGGCTTTCCGTGGTTATAGGAATTCAAATTTCCAATTACAAATTTAGTAAATAGTTGAATAATAGTATCGGAGTTTAACTATTTTAGCATGAATTACACTCTATTTACCGACAGCCCGGTCGTTGCCACCTACAACCTCGTAAAGACCGCGGGCGTTGATCTGCTGTTCATGATACCGGATTACAATGACTTGGTTTTCCCGACAAATATTTATATCACCACCATGGCCCTGATGCCCAATTACCCCACCCCGGGGATCGACAACAACCTGACCATAGCCTATAGTAAGGACAGTGTCCGGCATTTACCTCGGTCCCGGATGGTAGAGTTACCTACGTTCGTAGCGGAGCCTGTTGATTTTTTTCCTGTTTATTTAAAGAATGCCATACGAACCATTTTAATTTTAACCCAGTTTTTGTCTTGGGGAGTGGGTTTCCCTTTAAATGTAATTGAAAACATATTAATTCGTTTTAAGTACCCAATTATTAGTCTTAAGTAGACCTACATTTCGTCCTACATAAGATTAAGGACTATCCTGCTAAAATGGATGGTTTCCGGAAAAAATATTTTATTTACCGAAATACTGGGACGAACTAATATGCTTTCTGTCAATTGCTTACAGAATTTGGTTCCATGTCTTCTGTAAAAAGATGCTATCCAACACCTTGGACAGCCCCACCATAGCTTTTCTTTATACTACCGAAGTATAAATCTCAGCGTTCCACCTTTTATCAGTTCTTCATGACTGATACGGTAACGGGATAATATCTTCCCGCCTAACTCCATCTCACGGATATATAAGGATTCTGCTGAAGGACGTTCAGTTTCTATCACCAGCTTATCGCTTCCCCAAGTATCAGGGTCAAGGTGAATCACTACCTTATCGAATACAGGCGTAGTAAGGGTATAATACGGATCACCGGGACAGTCGGGGTAGAATCCTATCATGTTAAAGATGGCCCATGTAGACATGGTACCGGTGTCATCATTACCGGGGATACCGTCGGGAGCATTCTTAAAATATTTCTGCAAAAGCTGCTGGGTCTCCTTTTGCGTACGCCATTCTTCGCCCTTGAAATAAGAAAAGAGATGAGCATAAGCAATGTCGGGTTCATTGGCAGGATCATAGAGTCCATCGTCAAAGACACGCTGAAGTTTTTCAATGAAAGGTTTCTGTCCACCCATGAGACGGGCAAGTCCTTTCACATCGTGGGGAACATAGAAACTATAATTCCAGGCACATCCTTCATGAAAACCGGGATTCGGTTCAAAATTCTCTCCCTGTCTCGGATTGAAAGGTGTATAGAATTGTCCATCCGGCAAAATGGGACGGAAAGTACCGAATTCTTTGCTATAATAGTGTTTATAACCCAAAGAACGATTATAAAAAAGACGCGCATCCTCTTTCTTACCCAAAGCATCCGCCAGCAGGGAAAGAGAATAATCCGCAATGTAATACTCCAATGCATGAGAGACCGAATTATCATACTGTTCACGCAAAGGTACATATCCCAATGACATATAATCATCATTATCCGGCCTCAGCAAATTCTCGGCACCGGGCAAGGTGGCAGATTTATACATAGCTTCATAAGCCAGATCGATATCAAAATCGCGTAGGCCTTTCAACCAGGTATCAACGATGACAGGAACAGACGGGTCACCCTCCATAGTTAACGTTTCACGTCCGTAGAGTTCCCATTTGGGTAGCCAACCATGTTCGCGATACATATCGAGCATGGAACGTACCATCTGTAACTGACGTTCGGGGTAAACCAACGTAAGGAGTTGGTGAACGTTACGGTACGTATCCCAAAGCGAGAAAACAGTGTAACGGTCTCCATTTGTAGTCAGTATTTCATTACTCTCCATAGCAGGATATTGCCCGTTGACATCTTGCAAGATATTGGGATGTATCAATGTATGATAAAGGGCAGTATAAAAGACTGTTTTCTGTTCTTCCGTTCCGCCTTCGACAAGGATACGCGAAAGGTCCTCATTCCAACGCATACGGGCATCTGCCAATACCTGACTGAAATTCTTTCCACTTTGTTCTGTATCCAGATTCAGGCGGGCATTTTCAATGCTGACAAAAGAAACTCCCATTTGCACTTCGATCTGTTCACCTTCCGTCGTGTTGAAAGTAAGAAAAGCACCGATATCATCTCCGGCAATTTCCTTACGATAACGGGTATAAAGTTTGTAGCGTCCGTTGTCAGGATCCCATTCAGCTTCAACTCCGGTCATGGGACGCTGTTTTTTCCAATAACCGCTGGATACCGGTTGCTTGTTGACACGCATTACAAAATAAATGGGAAATATTGCCTGGGGGTTATAGCAGAAAGTTCCCAATAATTTCATGCCTTCAAATTCGGTGCCACTCACCTGTTTCAGGAAAGCACCGGTTTCATTCGTCAGTCCTTCACCTAAATTCAGTAATACATGGCTTTGTCCGGCAGGAAACGTGAAACGTGAAACACCCGTGCGGGGAGTGGCAGACACCTCGGTCTTTACATTATAGCGAGTGAGGAAATTACTGTAATAGCCCGGAGAAGCCTGTTCATCCTTATAATGACTTCCATACTCCTTGTAATCTACGGACAATTCACCCGTAGTAGGCATCAGCAATAAAGATCCCAGTTCGGGACACCCCACACCACTCAGATTGACATGCGAATATCCGGTAAAAAAGCAATTGTGAAACTCGTAAGGAGTAGACCACCAACGGGCATCTTTATCATACTTATTATCTTCCGATCCCATCACATTGAAAGGAACCACGGACATCATTCCATTGGGACAGACCGCTCCCGGATTAGTAGTTCCGAAGTTGGTGGTACCGATGAAAGGATTGACATAGCTTATAGTTAAAGCCCCCTCTCCACCTCCGGCAAACGCCGGAAGCAGACAAAGGGCAGAAAGTGTGTAAGCCAATAAAATACGTTTCATAGTAGACTGATTCTTTAAGAAATTAACTATACAATGCTGTTTTTCTTCGTAAATTCTATGATTTCCGAAATATAACCAAAGGCCATACCTACAACTGTATCGGCAGCGCCATAATATACTGCCACTTTATCTCCATCCTGCAAAGAAGCACAAGGGAATACTACATTGGGCACATCTCCCTGCAATTCATAAGGAGCAGCAGGAGCAAGCAAGTACGGACGTGTACGATACAATACCTTTGCCGGATTTTCTTTATCAAGAATAGCCGCTCCCATAGAATAACGGAAACCGTTGCAGGTGGTAATCACTCCGTGATAGAATATCAGCCATCCTTCTTCTGTAAGGAACGGTACAGAACCGGCACCTATCTTCGTACACTGCCATGCACTTTCAGGAAAGGGAGTAACTTTCATCACACAACGGTGTTCTCCCCAATATTTCATGTCCGGACTGTAACTGATGTAAATATCTCCAAACGGTGTATGACCGTTATCGCTCGGACGGCTCAACATAGCATACCTACCATCTATCTTCTGCGGAAAAAGTACCCCGTTACGGTTAAAAGGCAAAAAGGCATTTTCGCACTGGAAAAATTCTTTGAAATCGAATGTATAGGCAATACCGATAGTAGGTTCGTGGTAACCATTACACCAGGTTATCCAGTAACGGTCTTCAATCCAAGTGACACGCGGATCGTATTTGTACTCGGACTCTATCATCTCCGTATTCCCCGCCTTGAAACAGATAGGCTCATGGTTTATCTCCCAATTGATTCCATCTTTACTAAAGCCCGCAAAGATATTCATCTGCACTGCCTTATTATCACAACGGAATACACCGGCAAATCCATCTCCGAACGGAACTACCGCACTGTTGAAAATACTGTTGGAAGTCGGAATGTGATAGCGTCCGATAACCGGGTTTTTAGAGTAACGCCACATGACGTCTGTACAACCTTCCGGGCGTTCTTCCCAAGGCATATTCATCATCTGTTTCATAATTCTTCTATTTATTAGTTATATATTTCATTGATTCTTCTTTTCATCCGGATAGGTGAATGGTACAAAATAAGTGATCAGAAATGCCGGAATAGTAGCAAACATCGTAAAAATAAAAAATGCCTTATATCCCAACGCATCACTGACAAAACCACTAATAGATCCCGGAAGCATCACTCCCAGATTCATGATGCCCGAAGCAAAGGCATAATGGGCCATCTGATGTTTGCCGGGAGCCACTTGCTGCATCATAAACAGTGTCAGACCTACGAATCCGAAACCATATCCGAAGTATTCAAGCACAATGGCACCGCCTATCAGCATACCATTCTCCGGCTGATAAATGGCCAGCAATGTATAAGCCAGAAACGGCAAGTTGAAAACACAACACAACGAAAACAATGTCCGGCTCAATCCTCTGTGAGAGATGTAATAACCTGCCAACAGGGATCCCAAGACAAAAGCAGCTGCTCCGTAAGTACCATAATACAGACCTATCTCCTGTTCTCCCAGTCCCAAGCCTCCAACAGAACGTCCCGCCTTTAAAAACAACGGAACAATCTTCATGACAAAGCCCTCGGCCAGACGATAAAGAATGATAAATGCCACATAATACCAGATATGCTTTTTCTGAAAGAAAGCACGGATAACTTCCACCAACCGGTTCCAGGTTTCCCTGCCGGATGCTGCGCCTGTAGCTGCAGTTCCTCCCGAAGGCAACATACGCATATGGTATACTCCCAAGAATACCATTACAGCAGCCAGAATCAACATAACCGTCATCCATGCTTGCACAGTCGCTTCATGGCGAACTACTTCTTCCGCTCCCTGAACTCCTCCGAAGTATTTCAGCAACCAGCCTGCCAACCAAACCAGTCCGCCGGATGCAACAATTTTAGCAATATTATAGAAAGCACCTTGCCAACCGATATACTTGGCCTGATCCTGCTTATTCAGTTCCGACATATAAACGCCATCTGTTGCAACATCATGTGTCGCCCCGCTGAAAGCAATAACCGCCAACAAAGCAATACACACGGCAAAGAAAGCCGGAAGATGCAACGCCAATGCTACCAGGGCAAAACCTGCCCCGGTAATCAATTGTGTCAGCGCCACAAAGAACTTCTTCGTCCTGAACATTTCCAGGAACGGACTCCAAAGGAATTTCAATGTCCAAGGCAGCATTATCAGCGATGTCCACAGAGCAACCTGTGCATCACCAATCCCCAATCCCTTGAACATCAGCACAGACACCATATTCAGCACCACAAAGGGAAGCCCCATGGCAAAGTAGACGGTGGGTACCCAGGAAATCGGATTACGACTATTTTGATTCATACCTATTGACTAAATCATTTTTCTTCACTTCAGAGGGACATTCCCCATCGTCAGTTCCAACGTACCACCATCTACTATATCCTGATGCGTAAAGAAGGGCTTATTCAACTTCTTTCCATTCAGTACCATACTCTGCACATACTTGTTCTCGCGACTGTTATTATGTGCTATGACTGTGAATGTCTTGCCATCTTTCAACTGAATGGTAGATTTTTCGAATAATGGGCGACCGATAGAATAAACCGGCTTACCCGGGCATACCTGATAGAACCCCATAGAATTGAGAATGAACCACGCGGACATCTGTCCACAATCCTCATTGCCCGATAATCCGTCCGGATCATTGAAATAAAGGGTATGTAACACTTGATCCACCAATTCTTGTGTCCGCCAGGGTTGGTCTACATAGTTATACAGATGAGTAATATGATGGCTCGGTTCATTACCATGTGCATATTGTCCTATCAACCCGGAGATATCAGCAGAAACCATATCACCCTCCAAAGCTGAATCGGCAATAAACAAAGAACCCAGTTTACCGATAAAGGCATCGCGTCCTCCCATCAGTTCCACTAATCCATCTATATCATGAGGCACAAACCAAGTCCATTGCCAGGCTGTACCTTCGCAATAGTCGTCACTACGGTGATTAGATGAACGGGGATTGAAAGGAGTACGCCAGTTACCTTCACTGTCCAGTCCGCGCATAAAACGGGTAGAGGCATCAAAATAAACCTGATATCCCTTAGCAAAGGCTGCATATTTCTCCTCATTCGGTTCATCTCCCATAGCATTTGCCAGCACAGAAATGCACCAGTCGTCATAAGCATATTCCAACGCCTTTGCTACCGATTCATTATCCTTGTCACAAGGTACATAGCCTATTTTATTCTTCCAGTATTTAGCTTGAGGCATCAGGTGGGGTAATACCAATGGCGGACATAAAATACCGGTCGTATCATATTCCGCAGCACGGATACAGGCCTTATATGCATCTTCCACATCGAAATTACGATAACCTTTTGTGTAAGCATCAGCTATAATAGATGCAGCATGATAACCGATCATTGTTCCCGTATAGTTTCCGGCCAGTTTCCACATAGGATATACACCACCCTCATGTTGCTTCCGGATTAATGAACGGATAAAGGCTTCATTTAAATCAGGATCGATAATTGTCATCAACGGATGATATGCCCTGAATGTATCCCATAAAGAGAATACGGTATAGACAGGCTCTTCCACACTGCCCTGATGAGGTTTCAAATCCATACCCAGATAGCGTCCATCGGCATCTGTAAACAGATTAGGTTGCACACCGGTATGATAGAGTGCAGTATAAAACATCACTCGCTGATCCTTATCAGACGTTTCAATATCTATCTTGGCAAGATAATTATTCCATGATTCACGGGCAGCACTACGCACACCGTTAAAGTCCCATTCAGGTATTTCAGCTTCCACATTCTTTCGTGCCCCATCCATATCTACAGCAGAAACACCGACTTTTACAAGAACTTCCTCATTATTCTCTGTCTGGAACTGTAATAAAGCCTTAGCTGTCGGAAAAAGTGGACCACCTTCATCCAATGCCATAGAGTCGGTTACCAATGTATAGGTAAAAGGTTTGGAAAACTTCGCATAGAAATTGATATACTGGTCAAATGCCCAATATACTGTTTTCTTGCGTCCTCGTATCTCCGTATCACTGATTACCTCCAACTCCATCTCTTCATTCTTCTGACGCTGCAGGCTGTAATCCAGGTCCAGAATAAATCCGGCATCTTCCGCCTTCGGAAAAGTATAGCGGTGAATAGCTGCACGTTTGGTAGCCGTCAATTCGGCTTTTACCTGATAACGATCCAAAAAGACTGAATAGTAACCCGGTTGTGCTACTTCATTGTCATGAGAGAAAGCAGAAGCATAAGCCATCTGTTGACTCTCTGCTCCCATTGCATGATAGTCCTGTTTGCCTACGGTAGGCATCAGCAATACATCACCATAGTCTCCACAACCTGTGCCGCTAAGATGGGTATGCGAAAATCCATTCATAGTAGAATCTGCATAATAATATCCGGAACAGGCATCCCACTGATAAATGCGTGTGTCGGGACTGGGTTGTATCATTCCGTTCGGAACTACAGCCCCAGGGTAAGTATGTCCATGCCCTCCCGTACCGATAAACGGATTAACGTATGATGAATAATCCTGCGCTCCCGGGGTACAACTGTACATTCCGAATAACAGTACTCCACTCATCAACATAAAATTAAGTTTCATGTTTTTCTTCATATTCTTAATAGTATTACATATTCATAATCAAAGTGGCATAAAGGTAATGGCTTGTCCCCCACCTCTTACCATGTCCACAGACAGAGTGTCTTCAGCAGTCACCTGCTTCTCTATAATCTCATAAGCCGTAGGATTCGTTATCCAGTCAGCCTCTTTACCATCAGCATAAATGACAGCCCTGTAAGCCTTGTCTTTTTCCAGAAAATCCAATTTGACTGTAACCTCACGTGCGTCTTCATTAGTAGCTGCACCCAGGAAATATTTTTCTCCTGCACGGCGCACTATAACTACATATTCTCCCGGCTCACCTGCCAGCGCTTCCGACCAGTCACAATCAGCATCAAAATCGCGAAAGAATTGAAAAGCAGGATGTCCTTCGTAATTTTCAATCATGTCGGCAGCCATTTGCAAAGGAGAATAAAGTATCACCCAGTTAGCGATCTGTTTCGCCAGCGTAGAATTGATCCGGCAATCCTTACTATCCTTCATATTCCACTTCTTGCGATAAGGAGACTTTTTGGCACGCTCATACAGTATGTCGAAGATTCCCGGAGTATAGTCCATTGGCCCTGACAACAGGCGGGTAAATGGCAAAAGTACGTGATGTTCGGGTGGATTGCCTTCGCTCCAGGCATTCCATTCCATGCCACGGGCCCCCTCACGAGTCATCATATTGGGGTATGTACGGCGGGTACCAGTGTCTTTGATTGGTTCGTGTACATCAAGAGTGGTATGATATTTTGCAGCAGTCTCTACCACTTTACGGTAATGACGTACATTGTATTGTCCATGATGATTATGCCCATTGGGAAGTCCGCCGGCATAACCGGTCTTCACACTATGAATACCCAAGTCAGCATACCATTTATAAGACTTATCCAGTTGTTTCTCATAATTGATTATGTTACCACCCGTTTCATGGTGTCCGATAATCTCAATTCCTTTTTCCTTAGCATAGCGGGCTATTTCCTTTATATCAAAGTCGGCATACGGACGCGTATAATCAAAGTCCTGAGAGCCTCCCCAATTTTCCCAACCGGCGTTCCAGCCTTCAAACATCACTCCTTCAATGTTGTTGGCTGCAGCAAAGTCAATATACCGTTTAGCATTCTCCGTTGTGGCACCGTGGCGGTCATTTATCACCCAGCTTTCTACCCCCAGATGCATTCCCCACCAGATACCTACATATTTCATTGGACGTATCCAATCCGGAGTTTCCAGTACACAAGGCTCATTCAGATTCAGTATAAGCCCGGAGTTAATTAAACCGACAGCTTTCGGAGCAATCTGTATAGTGCGCCAAGGCGACTTGAAAACACCACCACTTACCCGCACTTTAATGCCATCAGGCCAAGGAGCCAGTTCCGACTTGAAATTGCACCCCCCCCTGTATTTTTCAATGTCATCTCGGGGAAGTCCGTCAATGCTGCTTCGTGAATGCTGGCATATACATTGCCTGCTTTAAATGTCATGGGAGTATTGGCATTGTCTATCCGGCTGACAGGCTGTGTACGATATAGCAATTCATAAGTATCATAATTGGCAGGTATGGACCATGAAGTACCATCCTGTGCTATATTGAACGCAGTCAGCTCATCCGTGATAAGAAGACTGTCTGCTCCGGGCACTTCATACTCGTAACGGAATCCTACCCCGTCATCGAATACACGAAACCGTAAAATCAGTTTGGTAGCAGCTGCATCAGACAAGTGAACAGCCATTTCATTGTAATGGTTGCGAACGGTTTTATTTTCTCCCCAAGGTTGCGCCCAGGTTTCATCCTGGGTAGTGAAATCAATATCTACAATGCGGAATTCTTTATGAAGATTAATCCCGTTCTCTGCTTCGAATCCCAAACAGGAAGAAGCTACAAAAGGAATACTGTCAACTTCAATTTGGTAGGTCATCCGGTTACTGTCATTCAGAGCAAACTGTAACCTGATACGACCATCAGGTGAAAAGACCTCTTTTTGCTTAGAAGAGCAACTACTTGCCAGACAAATAATTACAATAAAATAAATAAAATGTATTCTCATATTCGATTCATTATCTTGTTATCGGAAATATGTTTCACCAGAATTCATGTGTCCGAAGTTATCGGTCAGCAAGATAGTTAAGAGAATGTCTCAAAGATACATAAAATAGCATGATTATTTGAGACATTCTCTTTTAAAAAGCTAAAAGCTTACTTTTTAGTCAGGTGATAATTAGCGCCAGGGTGATAATAAGCATCATAATATGCTTCCGGCAATTCTGCCGTACCATCTACTATACGGCACAGAGATATGCCATAACGTTGGCCTCTACCCGTCAGAGTCAGATTTCCAAGCGGATCGAATGCTCCCTTCGTAGCAGTCGTATTTGTATCGTATTTCCAAGTATTCTGGTTACCATTCTTATAAGTTCCCCATCTCATTTCCCATGTTTCGGGATCCTCTGTATCACCTTCATGAATAACCTGAGGCATGGAAATAGTAAAGTTACCATTATTGGAATCAAATTCAGCTACCAAAGGATATTTATTGGTTATTTCAGGATATTCTCCCCAACCATAGATATAGTAAGTCTTACCATCCTCTTTAGCCTCAATACGAATATCAAATGTCTGATCTCCATTATAATCCCACCAGCCATTACCACCTTCGGGAGGTGTAAAGAAGAATAAAGAACTGGTAGAAGCTACTTGCCATTCACCCAGATAAGCCTCATAGTTAGACTTAACCCCTGTTGAAGCCGTGAAGTCCGTCCTTCCATAATACTTACCACTCCATTCTACCTCATCATTGAACAGAATCTTACTTACAGCCGTGAAATAATAATCATAAGAATACAATTGTGGTTTCGGGTTATAGAATACCTGCAAACCATATCCGGCATCTTTCAGGTCTTGAATCGTTTCTTCTTTAAAACTTGTCCAGCCACCTTTATATTCTTCATTAATCTTCAATGAATAAGGGCCATACTTTGATTTGGAAAGTCCGGTGAAATTAGATTCGCGTCCTTTGACGTATCTCTGATAAGTTCCGTAACACATATAATCTACCAACTCGCCAATAGACTTACCGTCGACAGTTCCGCTTGGAGAATCCTCAAAATTACTTTTATATTCATAAATACCCAGCAATTTATCAGGCATCACCTTGCGACATTCGCTGATCAAGCGACAGTAGTTCTCACGGGAACGTTGCTCGAAGCCCGGACTCGGATTCTCTTTGTAAACTGTATACTCGTCATCAAAATCAATGCCGTCCAAACCATAAATATCGACAAATGCTTTCAATTCTTTGGCAAAATCAGCCGCAGCAGCCTGCGATAAGTTACCCATACCGGCTTCATCATGATTACCCAAGATACTCATATTGACTTTGATACCTTTAGCCTGCAAAGGACGGATAAATTTATCTGCATTTTTCAACAGGAAAGATACCTGATCGTTACAATGAATATGCACACGGCCGCTTTCACTATCCACATTGATATTAGCAGCAAAGATACTAACTACATCAAAGAACGGTTTTCCACTTTCCTTCATTACATATTCACCACAATTCAGGATATTTTCATCATTCACTTCCACAAAACAGAGAGTACGTACATCTCCCTTTTTAGAATCAGGCACAGCTGCCAATGGCTTCACCAGATAAATATAAGTCTGATTATTAGCTGAAACAGCCACTCCATCATTTGCAGTAGCTGAAACCGCTACTGCATAGGTTGAACCGATTGAACCTCCGGCATTAATAGTTAATTCTACTGCACCGGACTTTTTCTCTCCGGTTTTAACAGTCACCGTACCACCATTTGCCAAGCTCAATTTATCAGCAGGATACATAGCATAAGATGTACCATGAGCAGCATTATAAACTTCAAGCGCTGTTGCATCTACTTTGAAAGTAACCGTTATGTCTTTTTCAGCAGCTTTACTCAATTCAAAATAAAGATGTCCCGTACCGGCTTTATCCCCAAAGAGAGAAATTGAAGTAAGTTCGCGTGCTCCGGCAGCTGATCTGACATAACCGTATACGCCATCCACTGTATCCAGCTTTTCTGTATTAACGGCATTGATCGTAATATCATCTTCACAACTTGTGAAAACAGTTCCTGCACAGGCAAAGGTAACTGCCAACAAGCCTAATTTTATGTGATTCATATATTTCATAATATACATCTGTTTAAAATATAACTTAATTTATTTCGCAGGCAATTCTACCGCAGTCCAAGTAAGCGATTCCACCGCTGTAGCATGATTCTCATTCCCGCTATAATCGGCTATTGAAGTACCTACACCTTCATCAAATTTCCAATAGGCAACCAGTCCTTCCGCACCCGGTTCTACCTGATAAAAATGATTCTTTGCATTAATTTCCTCCTGAGTTAAAACCTTATTCCAAATACGGCATTCGGACATTTCACCATCAAACCAACGATCACGGTTATAAGAGTGACCAATCCAGAAGCCATTACCCTCATCAGTTTTTGTCTTTCCCAAATCCAATGCTCCCCAATTCGCTGTCGCTTCCAATTTATTCACGCCATTGAAATAGGCTATCACTTTTTGAGCTTCAGCATCATAAGTCACTGCAATATGTGTCCATTCACCGGTAGCCACAGTCAGATCTTCTGAATTTATCTTCTTATCTCCAGGACCTACAATCTGCAAACAATTCTTTGCCGGCGCAGTATCTCCGAAACGGAGCAGGAAATATCCTTCAATACCCAGAACTGTACTGATAGCTTTATCGAGCTTGCTGGGATTCACTAATACTTCCACAGTCATCTTCCGTAAACCATTTGCCTTTTCAGGAGTAACCCAATTTACGTATACAAGATTCTTAGTAAGATCAGCTACTACATTGATTAGTGCAGCACCTTTAAATACGTAATACATGGTACGGGCACTTTGAAGAATACCTACGTTAGCCTGATCGATGGTTATGGGTAATACATATACCTTTTCAGCATCCAGCTCTGTCAGATTACCAAATTTAAATGTGACTTTTTCTGAAAGAACAGATCCGGCAGGAATCACGGTCTGTGGAGTTTCCAATGTATAGTGCTTACTCGGCAAAGCCTCAGCATTATCATAAAATGCAGCATTATAAGTATCAACCAACACAGGTTCAGCTTTCAAGGAAATAGTAACATCTGCATTTTCCGGCTTAGCCATAGCAACCCTGAATTCACCTTCCGCAGAAGGAATCGTATTCTTCAGTAAAACATTACTGGTCTTCACCGAAGCATCTACATACACTTGGTTATCAAACGTTTCAGTATCATCACTACAAGCCGCCAAAGCTACAGACAGCAATGTGATCGATAGTAAATATAAGTTTTTTAATTTCATAGCTTGATTTATTTTTTAGGAGCAGGGTTCATAATATGAATAGCCTCTTTCACATACTGGTATGTGTTAGTAGCATTGTAATAGTCATTCTGAACATTATAGATAGCCAATCCGGCACGAGTATAGCCATCAGATGGTTCCGTAGTCCAATAAGCTGCTTCCGTAAGTGCCCGGTCGGTACCGTAGAATCCGGTTTGCTTATCAGATGCATCCAATGAAGTTGTAGAAACTGCAACTACGAAACGATCAGTCGGAACCCCTGCAGCAGCCATGGCTAAACGGGCAAATACCGACAACTGTGCATCATCCGTTACATTATCCGTAGCCAGAATGATGTGCTTACAATTAGCCAAAACGGTCTGCTCAATCAGATTTTCCGGATATCCCTGAAATGTCAGCAACTTATCTGCATTAGCAGTTTTCCAAGCTGAAACAGCACTGAAAAAAATATCCTGATATTTCTTTGCCTCCGCTTTTTGTTCGGCAGACATATAAATAGGATTATTTCCCTTATATTCAGTAATCATACCATCGAAGCTCCCTGCATAACCAATCTGTTTGTCCATTTCTGACTTCAGATAAGTATCGAAGGATCCGATTTCCATACCTTCCTTTACTTTTTCAGTATATTCTTTTTGAATCTTATCAAAACTGATAGTATATACCACCTTGGTACCCTTAGCATGTACAGTTTGCATATCAACTAATTCAAACGCAGCCAGTTCTGCCGGATACATCATGGAAATTACGTCCAAACTGTCAGGAGCATCAGAGATATGCTGTCCACGACTGAACGGCGTTTTCTCTCTATTGTCGAACCAGGCATATACAACCTTATGGTCCGAATTTTTATAGGCCACCAAATTTTGCAGATATTTGGCATACGCAGCCGGATCTTGTTCCTCTATTCCGGGAGTATTGATATTCACATTCTCTACTTCCGTCCAGTCGTCGCATGCGCTGAAACAGGTTATGGCAGCGAAGCAGGAAGCCACGATGAATATATTTTTCATTTTATTTTTCATAATTCTTTTCTTTATTAGATGTTAGGGTTGCAGTCCCACCATACTTTGGAAGACATTCTATCGTTCGCAGGTTTCAAATCTTGCAGAGCATTCTGCACATTCGTACCATTGTCCTTGTACTCATCCTGCGGATAAGGCAAGCGACGTGGAAAAGTACCTTCGGGAACTTCCGCCTTGTTTTTATTAACGGCAGCAGTCATCAAGCGCGGGTAACCCGTACGACGGAATTCAGCCCATGCTTCGTTACCCAACGGGAATATGGCGATCCATTTCTGAGTAATTACACGTTCCAAATTTGTTTCAAAGACGGCGCTATTATCATACTTAATCGTAATAGTCGGCTGAGAGCCATTATAACTATAAGTTCCCAGAGGATCTTTATACAGATCGGGCAAACTACTACCATCTTCCAGATAAGCATCCGCACCGGAAGCACCCCATTGACTGAATGATAACTCTACGCCTTTCTTATAAAAACTTTCAGCAGTTCCACCCATGTTCCAACCACGCAATGCACCTTCGGCACGCAGGAAGGCAACTTCAGCAGCAGTCATCCAAACAAGTTTCGTATTGGCTTCAACATTCATGTTAGAATACTTATGAGCTGTTTCACTCGGAAGCGGTTCAGTTCCCAAACGAATACCATGATAACCGTTCTTCACTCCATCGGCTGTTGTAAAGGTAGATTCAACAAAATATTTTTCACGACGAGGATCTTTGTAGCCATTCATATAGGCAGTAATATCTGCCGCAATACGAGAGTCACCACCATTATATTCATACATAATAACTCTGAATGGATTAGTAGTAGCCTGAATGGTTGCATTATCATCATTTGATGTAAACACACCCCCTCTTTCTAAATCAACAGCTTCCACCGCCTTAGCTTGCGCCGTAGTAGAATCTACATATACCATACGCATAGCCATACGCAATTTCAAAGAATTCGCCAGTTTTATCCAGTTTTCCACTTTACCACTATAAACCTTATCAGCTTTGGATGAAAAAGTCTCCGTACGATGTGGTAATAATGCAGTCACTGCCTCATCCAGTTCATTCAACATAGTCTCATAAACTTTCTTCTGAGTATCCAGCGGAGCAGTCAGGTCACCATTGGCTCCCAACTGGGAATAAGGAATAGGACCGTATCCATCTGTAACACGCAAGATAGCTGCTACCTTTACAACTTTTCCTACTGACAAATAAACGGGGTCTTCTGTTGCAGCTTCCAACTGTGCATAGTTAGCATACACATTAGGAATAACATCTTTATATAATTTACCTACCCAGTCCTGAGATTGGTTGTAGTTGGAGAAACGGTTCGTGAAACCGGAATTGGATTCCGCCAGATAGCCACCGTAAGGTCCACCCAGAAGGGCCTCCAGAAACTGATTAAGAAGTACATCCGTAGGGATGACATATCCCTGCATACCTGTCAATGCCGAACGGGTCAAGTAGGCATCACGGTCCATCTGGTCTTTGGTTGCTTCATACGGATTGGTATTATAATCCATATAATCACCTGTGCAAGATGCCAACATGCCAGCTAACATTCCACCGCATAAAGCGAATTTTATAATTGATTTTCTCATTGTTTTTCTTTCTTTAATCTGTTAGAACTTAAATCTTACATTGAATCCTAAGCTACGTGCACTCGGCGTCATAAAGTTGTCAATACCCTGATAGTAGTTACCGGTAGAAGCTACTGCCTCCGGATCGAACGGAGCTTTACAATAAAGCATCAGCAAGTTACGGCCTACCAGAGATACGGTCACGTCAGCCACATTCCAAAGCTTATCTCTTGGAATAGTATAACCGACACTGGCTTCCTGGAGACGCAGGTTGGTAGCACTATAAGTGTAATATTGTGGAATACCAGACTGAGAGCCGATAGTAGTATACCATTTCTGTGCATTTACCAAGTCCGTTCCATTCACATAAACACCACCTTGATTACGTGCAATTTCTGTTGACTCAGAAACACCATACATATCCATGGCAGCCTGTGTAGCAGAGTAAACAATACCACCGATACGTGCAGAGAGCATGAAACCAAAATTCAGGTTCTTCCAGCTGAAATCATTTCTCCACGACATATTGCATTTTGCAAATACGCTACCCAATTTAATATCTTCTGCATTATAGTTAGCAGTCACACTACCATTCTGATCTACCAGAATATTGCCGTTACTATCACGTTGCAGGTCGGCAGTAGAATAGAGATCACCCAGAGAGCCACCTTTCTTCAGAATGAAACGAGCCTGTCCCATACCACCTACATCCAGACGTTCTTTGGTGATGACAGTTCCGGTTTCAGGATGCACATAGTTTTCCAGCAGTTCAAGAATCTCATTCTTATTGGTACTGAACACGTAATTGCTGGACCATTTAAATTTACCCCATTCATTAGAGTAGCCTAATCCTAATTCAACACCCTTATTTCGTACGCTACCCGTCTGCACATACAATGTTGAGTAACCGGAAGATACGGAAATCTTAGGGTCAAACGTCTGATTATAAGTTTTAGTAGTATACAGAGCTAAATCCAGATTAAAATGATTCAGGAAACGGGCAGTAAGACCTACTTCCCATGAATCCGTTCTTTCCGGTTTCAGATTATACATCGGATAGTTACGTTTGGATTGCCAAACCTTATTGGAGTTATCCCATGAATAAGTAGGGTTGGCCAGGAAACGCGGGAAAGGAAGACCCACAGATGCAAATGAGCCGCGTACCTTCAGGAAAGAAATCTGTTGTGGCAATTTCAGTAACTCGGACAAAATAACAGAACCGCCGACTGAAGGATAAAGGAATGCACTCTGAGTAGAATTAGGACCAGCCAATTGTGAAGGCCAGTCAGAACGTCCGGTCAAAGTCAGGTAATAAGTACTCTTATATCCTAATTCAAGACTGGCAAAAACAGACTGAGTCTGATCATGAAAACCTGACTGCGTACGTTTTGTCTTACTGTCATCCAACTGGAATACATTAAAAACGTTAGGAATACCGTCTTCACTGATAGGACCACGATTTTGCAGTACATCTTGTTGCATATCCGATAAAGAAGCACCGATATTAGCTTGGAAAGTAAAATTTTCGCCAAAGTTTTTATTGATGTTCAACATGATATCAGCATAAGTTTGCTTGTCATTCGTATTAGAAATACCATACAAACCGTTGTTAGAACCTTCGGCCAACGTAGTATTACTTGTAGCATAAAGCTTTTCCGTATAAGTACTTGCAGAGTTATCCACACGCACACGGCCCGATACACTCAACCAATCTAAAATCTTATAGCTCAAGCTACCGCTCAGCATATAACGGTCCTTATTATTCTCACGCAGGTTACGATAAGCAATCCAGTACGGATTTTGTCCTGTAAAAGTATCGATACCCTGTGGCCAATATTGTGTATAGATGTTACGGGAAGTATCCCAGCGTTCGTACATCTTAATCTCATTCCAGTCGTCACCACGAGGGAACAAATAAGCTGTAACCAACGGATTGGAGTAAGTACCCTGATTCACCATGTTCTGGTCTTTCTGTTTGATATAAGAAGCACTTACATCCAGTGTCATCTTATCATTCAGGAAAGAAGTAGTGTTGCGGAAAGTAAAGTTATAACGGTCATAATCGTTATTCGGAACCATACCGACAGAATTCACAGCACTCGCAGAGAAGTAGGTCTGATTCTTTTCCGTACCTGTAGATAAAGAAACGGTTTCGGTAGCTACCACACCTGTTCTCAGGAAGTCATTGATCGGATCATATCCCATGTAATTGGAAGGGTTCAATTTATTACCCCAGCTTTTTTCTACAGAACCTGCACTGGACAGAAGATCGCCTGTACCATAGGAATTCTGAAAATTAGGAGTGACAAACGGGCGGAGAAATTCAGTATTCTGTGATACAGTCAAACTCAGACGCCCTTCCTTACCTTTCTTAGTTGTAATAACAATAGCACCATTGGCAGCGTGACTACCATACAAAGCGGCAGCGGCAGCACCCGTCAGTACAGACATAGATTCGATGTCTTCCGGATTTATATCTGCAATTGCTTCTGAAGAACCTTTAGAGTCAAATTCCTGACCACCTTCACCTGAAAGATTGAACATAGGTACACCATCGATCACATAAAGAGCGTTGCTGGACTGATCAATCCCTTTCGTACCACGCATCACTACTTTACTGGCACCACCTACACCGGAGGAGCTGGCATTAATGGTAACACCCGCCACTTTACCAGATAAAGAGTTTACAAGGTTGGCATCTTTCACTCTGGTCAGTTCATCACTCTTGATTTCCTGAACATTGTAACTCAATGCTTTAGTGGCACGTTTAATACCCAAGGCTGTTACAACAACCTCTTCCACCAGTTGAGAATCGCTCTCCATCATCAGGTTGATAACACTCTGTTCCTTGGCTGCAATCTCCTGTGTTTTATAACTGACATAAGAGAATTGAATTACAGGATTTGCTTCTGTTGTGGTCAGCGTAAAATTACCGTCAAAATCGGTGATACAACCTACACTGGTACCTTTCACCAATACATTGACACCGATCAGAGGTCCCATATCGTCCGATACCTGACCAGTTATCGTACGTTCTTTTCCTTGTTGGGTACCTTCTTGTCCTGATTGAGACTTCTCTGAAAGATAAACGATGTTATCTTCTACTTTAAAAGAAATATTTTTCCCTTTAAGAATAGCAGTCAAGGCATCTTCGATAGATGCATTCTTCACATCGACTTTTTCCACTGTCGTGGCAGCAAGTTTGTCGTCATAAAAAAATTGATACTTGGATTGAGTTTTGATTTGTTCGATGACTGTACCTAATGTCGTGCGAGACATGTTCAAATTCAGTTGGGCAAAAGTCCACTGGACTGATACAGTCATGAAGAACAAGACTAATAAAGTCCGTAGAAATTTCGAACTTTGAAAAGCATGATTGTTGTCCATAAACAAAGTTTAAAGGTTACACATTGGTTAATTTTAATCTGTCAGGAGACCCTTTCTCCCGACTTTCATATATAAAACAACAGTCAGTAAAATTACACTTACTACAAAATGATATTTTTTTTCATTAAAACAAAAAAGGGAATAGTTTTAATTCCTATTCCCTTCTTTCCTACATTATTAACTTCAGCACTTACTTCTTTTTTATTTCATTAGAGAAAGGATATGGATAATCTTCCGGATGTATTCCTCTCTGCAAGTTGGGCTTATTACCCATATCAAATTTCAGGACACCACCCTTCAACAGGTCTTCATGTTTCACATAATTCTTCGTATATTCATCTCCATCCAGGCGAAGCGATTCAATATACATATTTTCAGAACTATTGTTTGCTGCATCAATGACCAATGAACGACCATTCTCCAGATGAAGTGTAGCTTTCTTGAACAAAGGAGCACCGAGAACATATTCATCGGTTCCCGGACAAACCGGATAGAAACCTAATGCTGAGAACACATACCAGGCAGAAGTCTGTCCGTTGTCTTCATCTCCACAATACCCATCAGGACCGGGGGTATACATACGGTTCATCACCTGACGCAACCAATATTGAGCTTTCCAAGGCTGTCCGGCATAATTGTACATGTAAATCATGTGCTGTATAGGCTGGTTACCATGCGCATAGTTACCCATGTTCATCACTGTCATTTCACGTATTTCATGGATCACCTGTCCATAATAGCTGTCATCGAAGATGGGAGGAACAATAAACACTGAATCCAGCATTTCGACAAATACTTTTTCACCACCCATCAAATCAATCAAACCTTGCGGATCGTGGAAAACAGACCAGGAATAATGCCAACTGTTTCCTTCTGTAAAGGCATCTCCCCATTTCAAAGGTGAGAAAGGTGCCTGAAACTGACCATCTTTATTACATCCACGCATCAACAGGCTTCCTTATCGAACACGTTCTTATAGTTCAGGGCACGATTGGCAAAAAGTTTCTGCTCTTTCTTCGGGCGATCCAGCGCTTTCGCCATCTGATAGATACACCAGTCATCATAAGCATATTCCAGAGTACGGGCAGCATTCTCATTGATCTTTACGTCATAAGGAACATAACCTAATTCATTATAATATTCATGACCGAGACGTCCGGTAGAAGAAACTTCCGGATGTACATTCTTTGTGCCATGGATAAGTCCTTCATACAAGGTAGCCACATCATCCACTTTAACCCCTTTCAGGTAGGCATCAGCCAGTACAGAGGCAGAGTTGTTACCAATCATACAACCACGATGTCCCGGGCTAGCCCATTCAGGGAAGAAACCGCTTTCTTTATATGTATTGACGAGACCTTCCTGGATTTGCTTGTTTACCGAAGGATACATCAGGTTGAGGAAAGGGAACAAGCAACGGAAAGTATCCCAGAAGCCGGTATCCGTATACATATATCCAGGTAATACCTGACCATTGTAAGGACTATAATGAACAGGATTGCCCGCCTCATCAAATTCATAAAAAGCACGGGGGAAAAGTACCGAACGATACAGACAAGAATAAAAAGTACGATACTGATCAAGATTACCACCATCCACTTCTATTTTACCCAATACCTCATTCCAGGCATCTTGCCCTTTCTGAACCAAGGTATCAAAACTATCGTTTCCAAGCTCTTTCAAGTTTCTGTCTGCCTGCTCAAAACCGATAAAGGAAGAGGCTACACGAGCATGCACAATTTCTCCTTTACGGGTTTTAAAACCAATAATTGCACCTGCATGTCCGGCCTTCTGCTCTTTTTGATTCTCTGTCAAAACGCCATCGGCAACAGAAGCTTGATAAGTGAAAGGCTTGTCGAACTCAATAACAAAGTAGTTCTTGAAGTTATCAGGCACTCCACCACTGTTACGGGTTGTATATCCGATAATCTTATTTTGTTCAGGAATAATTTTAATATAAGATCCTTTGTCGAAAGCATCCACTACAATATATGAATGTTCATTCTCCGGAAAAGTAAAACGGAATAAAACAGCACGTTCAGTGGGAGTAAATTCTGTCACGACATCGTGCTCAGCAAGATACACCTTATAATAATGAGGCAATGCAACTTCTCCTTTATGAGAGAACCAGCTGGCACGCTTATCTTCATTAAATTCGGGTTTGCCTACTACCGGCATGATAGAAAACTGACCGTAATCATTAATCCAGGGACTGGGTTGGTGGGTTTGTTTAAAACCACGGATTTTATGGGCGGTATATACGTACTGCCAACCATCTCCCATTTTTCCTGTTTGAGGAGTCCAGAAATTCATACCCCATGGACGTGCGATAGCAGGGTATGTATTACCTGTAGATAGTTCGAAACTGGATAACGTACCCATCAGCGGGTTAACGTATTGTGTTAAATCTTTAGCCTGCGCCCAGAGAGCACAGCCCAAAAAGCACATTGATAAAAGCAGCTTTCTCATACTATTATATTTATAAGATTATATATTTCAAAAGTTTCCTTTTATTTTTTGGGAGACAAAAATACACTATTTCCTACAATTTTATATTCAATAGGTATTGCATTTGTACTTTTAATCAAATTCAGGATTTCCTCCACAGTGTTTTTCTTCTTCAGTGTACCCGAATATGTTTTAGTAGCATCCATATCAGGCGCCAGAATAATCTTCACTCCATAAGAATTCTCTAAAGTACGGGCAATCGTAAATATATCGGCATTTTCAAAGACAAACTGATTATTATGCCAATTCTCAATACCTGTATCCACTTGCTTCACTACCAGACGACGAGTTACAGCGTTCAATTCGGCTTTTTGTCCCGGGGCCAACACAATCATACCCTCATTGTGATTGCCTTTCACCTCAATTTCTCCCTTAATCAGTGTAGCTACTGCCGAACGGTTTATCTGATCACTCTTCAAGTTAAAAACCGTACCCAGCACTCTGACTTGCATGGCTTCACTTCGCACAATAAAAGGCTTTTCTACATTTCTCTTTACTTCAAAATAGGCCTCTCCCTCCATATACACATTTCTTCCCTTTTCAGAAAACTCACGCGGGTACTTCAAGGTTGTATGCTTATTCAACCATACTTTAGTGCCATCGGGCAGCATCAACTCCTTCACCTCATCCCGGGCTACAACAGCCACTAACTGTTCTTCACTTTGAGACTGATAGATATGATAGCTCAAACCGGATACAAAGAAAATTCCTATGAACATAGCAGCATACTTCATCCAAGTATGCATTCTACGCACCTTGAACTGTTTAGCTTCTTCCTGTGCCAACCGTTTGAATAACTGCTTTTCTGCTTTTTCTATTTTTTTCTCATCAGTAGAATCGCCATTCTTTCCCAGATGATATATTTCCTCTATCCTGAACAATTCACGCGCATTATCGTCCGACTCGTTCAGCCAAGCGTTCACCTCACGGAGTTCTTCTTCAGAACATTCACCCATAAGGAATTTGGCCAGTAATTCTTCATTCAACTTGTTTTTTCCTTCTTTCATCATACTAATAAAACAATCGTTTCGACAAAAACACTTATACCTTATTCAATAAAAACAGGACTAACATAAAGTTGAGGTAGCCCAATCTTTCACGCAGGAACTTCAAAGCTTTATACATGTGAGCCTCTACCGTCCGCAACGATATTCCCATTGTTTCTGCAATTTCCTTGTTCTTCATATCATGCAGATAACTGAGTTTGAAAACCATCTTGCATTTATCCGGCAGTTCATTAATGGCTTCGGAAAGCTCTCTTCTAAGCTCACGATCCTCTATCCTTTTCACTACATCATTACTATCCGGCTGATAGAATTCAACCCTCTTCTGATTAATTTCCGTTACGACAGCTTCGTAACTATTCTTGATGTCCCGGTGCTTCAAAACATTCAAAGCACGGGTATACACCGCCCGATACAGAAATGCCTGTATCTGCTCTCCCACCGTCACTGTATCTTTTCGTCGCCACAATTCCACAAATACATCTTGTACTACGTCCTCTGCTTCTTCCTCACCCACAATACGTGTGGCATAGAAAAGCAGATTGGCATAGTATTTACGGAAAAGGAGTTTATAAGTTGAATCAAAGTTATCACCCATAATCCCACAACTTCATTTTATCACTCTATCGCATACCACACTGCCCCCGGTTTATTCCCCATCTCAAATTCAAAGACAGAGCCATTCATTATTTGTTCATGTGTGATATAGCTTTTATCATAAGGTTTCCCGTCGAGTTTCACCGACTGGACATATATATTCTCTTTACTAACAGCCGGCGCCAATACCGTAAATATCTTGCCGTTATCCAAATGCATTTTCATTTCAGGATACATAGGGGTGCCTATTTCATATCTGCCGCTAACCGGATCTACCGGATAGAATCCCATTGCGCTAAATACGTACCAAGCAGACATCTGACCACAATCCTCATTCCCACATAAACCGGCAGGCGTATTTTTATAAAGTTCATGCATCACCTCGGCGGCATATTTCTGAGTCTTCCAAGGTTGCCCTACAGCATTAAACAAATAAATGACATGATGACTCGGTTCATTTCCATGCGCATACTGCCCAATCATTCCGGTACTGAAAATAGGCAGATCTTCATCCGCAGAAGGATTATAAGTGAACATACTATCCAGTTTCTGGGCAAAACGCTCCGTACCTCCGACCAAGCCAATCAAACCATCGACATCTTGCTGCACAGACCAGAAATATTGCCAACCGTTACTTTCGCAAATATGCGGAGTATAGTCATCCGGACTGAAGGGTTGAATAAAATTTCCTTTATTATCACGCGGCTGCATAAAAGAAGTCTGGGGATTATATACATTCTTATAGTTTTGAGAACGTTTATAGAATTCAGCTGCAATCTGCCTTTCACCCAACTTTTCTGCCATACGGGCAATACAATAGTCATCGTAAGCGTATTCCAGAGTTTTAGAGAGCGACCAGTTCTCCGAGTTATAATGATCTGTTACATCATAAGGTACATAACCATACTTTTTATACAATCCAATTCCGCGATATTCATCTATATTGGCTGTAGCTACACAGGCTTCCAAAGCTTTCTTCGGATCAAAATTTCCTATACCTTTCAGATAAGCATCCACAATTACCGGTACAGCATGATAACCTATCATCATGTCCGTTTCACTTCCATAGAAGTTCCATACCGGAAGACGTCCGTTCTGTTTAAAAAAAGCAAGAAAAGACTGAACCATATCATTCACACGTTGTGGTTCTATATAAGTGTAAAGAGGATGAGCGGCGCGATAGGTATCCCACAATGAAAAAGTACTGTAATTGATCCATCCATCTGCCTGATGCACTTGTTTATCGGAACCGTAATAGGTACCGTCCACATCATTATAAATAGTCGGTGCCAGCATAGAGTGATACAAAGCCGTATAAAATTTGACTTTCTCATCAGGATCATCGCATGTGATTTCTATTTTAGAAAGTTGCTCATTCCAATTTTTCCGGGTAACAGACAGATATTTATCGAAATCATCCTCCGGTGCTTCAGCAGCAAGATTACGGGCAGCACCTTCCATGCTTACACCTGATATAGCAGTGGTTACAAGAATCTGTTCCCCTGCAGTGGTATGGAAATCAAAACGGACGATAGCAGACGTTCCAATTCGTTTGCCATCCTTGACAATAGCAGTAGTATCCAACTGCATTGTTGTAAACGGTTTAGAGAAGCGGGTACGAAAAAAAATATGCTGATCGCGTGCCCAACCGTCAGAAAAGCGGTACCCTTGTATGGTAACAGAATCGATTCTCTCAATATAAGTATCATTGGTAGAATCCCAATTCATAGCCTTTCGCAAGTTAAGGAAAATGGCAGCATCTGCTTCGGGGAAGGTATAACGTTGAATACCGCAACGCTCGGTTGCCGTCAGTTCTACATTGATATCATAGTCTTTCAACCGAACCTGATAATATCCGGCACTGGCAGTTTCTTCGGAGTGAGAAAATAAAGAATGAATACCTAACGGAGCATCCGCTTCTTTATAGGGCAAAGTAACAGGCATAAAAGATATATCATATAAATCACCTGCCCCGGTACCTGAAAGATGGGTATGACTAAAACCTGCAATCGTGCTGTCCGGATAGAAATAACCGGAGATACGATCCCATCCCGGAAGTCCGTTATCAGGACTTAACTGCACCATACCAAACGGAGCTTGTGCTCCGGGATACGTATTCCCGGTAAAATCCGTACCGATAAAGGGGTTGACATATTCCGTGGCATAGCACTTACTTTCCGTATCCGGTTGCTGGGATACACACGCTGAAAAGGAGAAAAGGACTAAAAACAGTAAAAACAATTCTGACAATTTCATAATACTACATAGTTAACGTGCATATGTAACAACTCAGCATCCGGAAACACTTAGTGCTTTCCCCAATAAATTCATCTAAAGAACAAATATAGGCTAAAAATTCCAATTAATTCATAACTTTGCTGCAAAAAGCGACAATGAGTTATACAACTTACCTCTTTGACTTTGACTACACGCTCGCAGACTCTTCTCGCGGCATCGTTACCTGTTTCCGTAATGTGCTCAATCAACATGGTTATACAGATGTAACCGATGAAGATATTAAACGTACCATCGGAAAAACTTTGGAAGAATCTTTCTCCATCCTGACGGGAGTGACGGATGAAGACCAACTGGCTGGTTTTAAGAGTGAATACAGGAAGGAAGCGGATACCCACATGACAATAAACACCGTACTCTTTCTAGAAACCAAGTCCGTGCTGCTTGCACTGAAAGATGAAGGCGCATTCATCGGCATCATCTCCACCAAATACCGCTATCGCATAAAGGAGATGCTCGACCAGCACTTCCCCGGCAGTTTCTTCAACATCATTGTTGGCGGAGAAGACGTACAAACAGCCAAGCCTTCACCCGAAGGGTTACTGCTTGCCATCAAACAGTTGCACGTCAGCAAGGCAGAAACCCTCTACATTGGCGACAGCACAGTAGACGCTGCCACAGCCAAAGCAGCAGGTGTGGACTTTGCCGGAGTAACCCATGGGGTAACTACCGCCGAAGAATTAAGTAAATATCCGCATTGGAAAATTATGAACTCACTGGAAGAACTGTTGGAAGCGGATGAACAGCCAGCCCATGATAAGCAGTCGACTGATGATACACCTCCGAGTACGGATGTAACAGTATCCTCCCATCCGGTTGTCAATTCACCTTCCGTTCCAGTTATTGCTCCCCGCCCCACTCCCCGCAGAAGGAAAATGATCAATATTTGGCAAATACTAATCCTGGGAGTGCTACTATGGTTATCTTTTGAAGAAGGAGGAAATAGTAATGTTTTTCTGTGGTCTTTCATACTGGTTCTTTGGTATATCCTTACCAAACGCAGAATTCTACCAGACCGCGTGTTAGATTTTATATCCCCCTGGTGGACTCCCTGTAAGAAGTACCTTCGAGCCTTGCATATCAAGATGGTACGTGGAAAAGATATTCCACCCATCAGTGAGGAAAGTAACATCTGCCTGAATTGTGATACCGTTTATACAGGTAGCTATTGCAACCGTTGCGGCCAAAACCGGAATACTCCCCGCTACCGTTTCAGTAATGCATTCAGAAATATATTAGGAGGATTCACCAATATTGATAATGGTTTCGGACGTACCCTTCTGGACTTACTCTACCGCCCGGGATATATGATCAGAGACTTCATTGCCGGCAAACGAATCTTATACTTCCGTCCCTTCCAGACATTATTTGTGCTTGCCGCCCTTTACATCATGGCTGTGCAACTGGTGGATCCCGAAGCTCTGAAAGAGAAAAAGGAAAGTCTCCGGAAGTACAAAGACAAGAAATACTTGCTGCACGCGAACAATTGCAAAAACGGATAGAAGCGGCAACAGATCCGACTACCCTAAATATCCTGAATAAAACTATAGAAGGCCTGGATAAGAAACTGGAAAATCTGGAAACAGAAGATTCTACGGATATCCGTAAGAATAATCTGGTGGCTGCACGTGAGCTATTACAGAAACAGATGAAAGAGGCTAAGAAACCAGACCAAAAGGAGGTTTTGGCCCAAACAATAAAAGAACTGAATCAGGATCTGGAAAAGCTGGAAACCCCAAATAGCTTTAAAAAGGATAACATCACCCTCCAAATAAATGGTGATGAAGATGACGAACTCATAGATGAACTTCTGGAAGGTGGATCATCAGTATTTAATAAGCTTGAAAAAGCCATTCACAATACACCTTTTCTGGAAAAAGTATGGAACTTACTGAAAAGTTGGGGACATGGTAACAAGGCATTTCGTATTATCGCCACATTACCTCTCTTTGCGCTGGCAACACTCATGGCTTTCCGCCGTAAAAAGAACAAACTGCGCTATAATCTGACAGAGCATGTATTTATACAAGCTTATATTGCCTGCCAGATACTCTTGCTTAGTATCATAGTGCTTCCTTTCAACGGCAGTGCACAGGTAGGCGATTTATACGAATTGCCCATACTATTCATCTTTGCCCTCTTCTGCCTGGATTATAAGCAACTGTATGGATATACTTGGTGGAGAAGCTTCTGGACCACAGTACTTATGTTCTTCTACAGTTTAATATTGCTTATTATCTTTGCTATTATTGTAGTAGCCCTGATAGTTGCGGCGGTTTATATGCTAAAACCGCTTTTATAATTCATAAAAATACCCAGCCACTCAATTATATAATAAAAGTTCTCCCTATCAATTGATATGAGAGAACTTTTATTTATCTCAGGAAAAATCAATTCGTATCCATTATTTCGAGTTTGCAAGAGCCCCTACCATCCATTCTGCAAAAGGATAAGTATTCATCATACCTGAATTTATTGAGGAACAAGTCCAAGCATCCCAACTGTTCTGAGTTAATGTGCGCAAGTCTGCCATATACGGAGAATATTCAAATGATTCCGGAACATTTTTCCCATCATCACCCAAATAATACGAACAATAATTCTCATACCAGCCACCCATCCAATAATCGGCAGGATCGGTTGATACAAATCCATCTCCCGTCACATCATCTTTCAGAAAGATTACACCATCCGTAAAGTCCTTTGCATCATATGTGATAGACATGGATTCATTCTTTATAGAAAAACGACCATCACCATTGGCATCGTAGCCGAAACCACGAATAGACTGGCTGTCAATACCACTAAATCCAGGACCTATCAATACAAAGAAGCGAGGATCTGCTTTAGCTATTGCTAAGATCATCTGGTATCCGGTAGATTGCCCACTTTCTTTCCAGCGATACCCCCAACTCAGGAAATGAACATTATCTTGTGTCGGATCTTCCCAGTTGTCACCACTTATCCATTGCACACCTAATGCAGACTGACATTCTCCCTCTCCTGTCCAGAACTGAATATCACTCATAGACTTTACAGCATCATAAGCCACATATACATTCACTAGTACAGCGGCATAGGCTTCATCTTTATCCTTATAAGCTGCAAACTTTACATCATAAGTACCCGCCTTTTCAGGAGTAAATACATATTTCAGTTCAGTTGATACCTTCTCACCATCCACTGTCCACTCAAAACGAGCATTTTCACCATTTTCGACTTTCGCCTCCAAAGTGAGGGACTTTCCAAGTGCAACATCTTGTTTTTCACCATCGACAATAGACACTGAAAGTAGTAAAGCATTGTCGTTGGAATCATCGTCACTACAAGATGCCAATCCTATAGTAAGAACAAGGAATGATAAAAAATAAATAATATTATTCTTCATAGTTATCTAAAATTAGAAGTAAAGAAGACTCCAGCCGGATATTTTGTACAGTCATTATAAGCAGCTCTCAGTGTAGGAGTTGCACCACTAAAGTCGAATATACTAATTTGATTTGTGTTTACATTATCTCCATAACCTTTTATAGTATTAAAATATACCCCTTCTGTTACTGGATCAACAGCCACTGTATTATAAACAATATTGGCATTTTCTACCATCTCTTTAGCATCCACCATCAGTTTAGTTTCATTGGTACTGAAAATATGACGATAAATTTTGGTAGCAAGACCACTCATATATAATGTATCTCCTTTAGCCGTTATGCTGGGAGCAGCTGCAAACGAAGCAGACAAAGTTTTTGTAGCATCTTTATCTGCCGACAAATCGTTTTCTTTTATAATTGAATAATCTTTAGCACTTACCTTAGCTATTTTACCGGATGCTACTGATACCCAAACGTTATTATCTGATGATTTCACGATGCCTGAAATCTTACCATCAAATTCAACTGTTGCCGACACTTTATCCTTTCCAGTTTCTATAACAAGAAGATTCTTGTCTTGCGAAGCAAAAACTTTTCCTCCAACAACTGCCATCGTATTTTTTCTGGCTCCTTTCGTTCCTTCTATAAGGGTAGCCTCTCCCGTAGAAGGATGAAACAACTTAATACCAGCATTATCACGCAGATAAATATTATCATCACTCAGCACTGCCACATGAGTAGGCCAATCAATCTTCCCCTTCAATTCATCACCAAAAGCAGCTTCCAGTTTCAATGTTTCAGCATTGACTATCGTCAAAAATCCACCCTCATTACCTCCATTCTGAGATACAATATACATTTTATTGTTAGCAATAAATACATCCTGCGGAACACTGCCTAACCATGCTCCATTGTTCTCTTTTTGGAAAGCCTTCTCCACAAGTTCTCCCTCCGGACTTATAAAAATCAGGTAGCCACCTTTATCACCTCCCCAGGCTGCGCCTTCGTTCAGGATAAAGGTTCCATACTTATACTTCCCATACACGTCGAGGGCTAACTTGGCTGCTGCTTCGCCTTGCTCTGCATTTGAAACAGTCAGTTGAATTTCACTTTTTCCAAGATCCGTCGCAGTAAAATCATAAGTAGGAGTGGTAGAGACTTCCTTACCATTCAATGTCCAGACGTATTTCACCTCAGAACTTCCCTCTACTACAGCCTTTAGATTCAAAGTTGCACCTTGCACTACTTCTTGTGCTTCAGTGCCTTCTATCACAACCGTCAAAGGCGCCAACGGTTCTTTGTCATCATCACTACAAGATACCAGTCCTACCGTAAGGACAAGGCATGATAAAAAATAAATAATGTTCTTCTTCATTGTTACTATATAAAAAATTAAAAAACTAAAATTCAAACATCAACGAACACAGCATATTACGCAATGGCATCGGATAGTACTGTGTCGATTCGTAATAGGTATTCAGAATGTTATCCACACGTACTTGTGAAGTAAGCTGCATGCCATTCCCTAATTTCCATAAATACCCCACTAATAAGTTATGAACCGTATAAGGACGGGTTGAATAAGATTCATCAGTTGTGACATAACGTTTACCTATATAAGTAGTCTGCCACGAGCAAAAGGCTTTTTTATAATCGAATGCCAGCCGTGCATTCCATTTCAATTCGGGCACATAAGGGATCTGCTGCATATAAGAGTTATCATCTACATGCTGCTTCTTCCGCGTACGCGAACGAGCCCAGCTGAAATTACCAGAAAGTGTAGTTTTGAAATATCCGAAGCTAAGCACCATTTTACCAGTAAACTCTGCTCCCAGCGAGAGAACGTTACGTTTGTTCTGAGGTGTCCATATCCACTGGTTGCCATCTTTGGGAAGCCACAATATCCAATTGTCAATATGCATCAGGTAACCGGAAGCCTCTGCATTCAATGTCATCCAGGAGGTCAAATCATTCTTATAACCGATGGCTGCGTCATAAGAATAGCCGTCTTCGGGTTTCACATCGGGATTTCCACCGGGACGCCAATAAAGATCATTCATACTGGGAAAACGGTAATTATACGACATGCTACCCTTTACGTAGAAGGTCTTATCAAAAAAGTTAGTGGCAAAACCAGCCGACCATGTAGACACATTCCGGCTATTATTCTGCTCGAACATATACTGCCCATGTAGTTGTAACCATGGCAATAATGTCCAGTTCGCCGAAGCCTGCCATGACAACACATTGCGGTAATGCTTCAATGGCGGATCGGGTACTGGTATATTATAATACACATCATCTATCAGGTACTTAGCGGAATCCACATCAATGTAACTACTCACATTTACCAAGTCGTGTGTATAGGTAAGCGTAGTATTCAACACCAACTCGTCAACAGGTGCACACGAATAATCAGCAACACCCTGCCATGTCTGCGAAGAGTTGATATTGCCTTCCGGATCGAACAACCCGCCATCAAACCATTTATCATACTTCAGACGATAATAAAGCCATGCGCCTTTTATATGAAATTCATGAATGCCACGCACGTAGTCGAACCCTACATACCCGCGAATATTCGTTTCATTCTGCTGTTCGTGTGTCTTTCCCACAATGCCTAATGGTTGGGGCAACATACGCTTCCCTTGCTGTATCCAGCCTACAGCAGCCAGTTGTACGTATGAATTCAGTTTAAAGTACCCTTCCTGCATCGCACTCCATTGTGAGTATTTGGCATCCTGCCGCTTCTCACGGAAAGCTTCATTAGTAAGTACTTTATTAATATAAGTATAGTCATTATCCGAATGTTGGTAAAACAAACGCGTTTTCGAAACCACCCGTTTGCCACTTACATTAATCTGTGTTCCTCCGGTATATGTGTTATAAGAACCATATTCTCCAAAGAATTTACCTGTAATCCCCTTTCCCCACTCCGGATCATTGAAGATGTTTACACTCCCACCCACAGCACCGGTACCACTCTTTACATGACTGCTTCCATAATAAAGGTTCACGTTGTCGGCAAAGAAGACAGGGAACTGCGAAAAGTCAAACACTCCGGACATCGGCGGCGTAATGTTGATTCCATTCCAGTTGACCCGGGTTTGTGCAGCACTTCCTCCCCGGAAAGAGGCTGTAGATAACGCTCCCGTGCCCAGACTCTTAATGTAGGTAGCTGAATTTTCGGTCAATAACTCAGAAAACGAACGGGTTTTATTGATTTGCAACAATTCAGGTTCAAGATGCGTCACTTTTGCACCGGCATTTGCTTCATTGGCATGGCGTATCCGACGGGCTACAATCTGTACCTCATCCAGATTCAGGCCATAGGCAATCGTATCCTTTTTCTGAGCTATCGCATCAGTCACCAGCAGACATGCGGCAACTATCAGGAAAAACAGTTTTCTCATAAACTTAAATTATTGAACTTCGGATGATTCAGGGAAATAGACCTGATTGGGATAAATACCAACACGGTAACTTTCAACATTTCCACTCTCTTTATAATGACGAATATAGCCACGCTGTGCCGAATAGTCCAGGCAATCGCAGATATACACTCCCCCTTGCGGACTTACTCCACAACCATACATCATATCTACTCCCGGCACATGACGATGTAATTTGAAAGTACCGTCATCCGTATTCAACGTATAAATACTTTGTTGCGAATCATTCGGAAGACCCGGTTTGCAGGTTCGCACACTAAAATAAATCAGAGTTTTAGTAGCATCCATGTCTGTCCGGTTATAGCTGATAGTTCCGGTTACATCTCCTTCTTTGGCTTCATTCTTACTGACAAAAGGCAGTCTGTAAGTAGTCACTACCTTCTCCGTCTGCGGATCAATACACTTTAACAGGATAGCAGTAAGTTTACCTTTATCACGTTCGTTCATCAAAGCCCATATCTTACCGTTTTTGTCTTTTAGCAATTTACAGGTTTTAGTGACTTCCTCATTATAGACTTCTTCTATCATGCGGCTTCCTTCCAGAGTAATATTGTCCAGGTCGAACACATAAACCCCTTTTGCCGTAATACCAAATAGTTTATGATCAGCCACTTCCATATATTCCACCCATTTCCTGATAACAATATATTCCAAGGGAGTACCATAAGGAGGTACGGTACGGATCCGTACCAGCTGACTGGGCAAATCAACACCGGAGACATTGTTACTTAAAAGATCGGAAACGATAGCAGTGGTATCCGATATAGCCACAATCTGACGCGGTAATCCTGCCTGTGTATAAAGTATCGTACCTTCGGATTCGAAGGTCTTGGAATTTACAATCTCGATTTTCTTAGAATTGTTCAAAGCGATGAAGTACTTCCCATTAATCATCGTAATAGATTGTGCTACATCCCCTAACGGTCGGTTATTCACAACACGAAAGACATCGGGACTCACCATCCCGTTACGGTACAATACGGATATAGCTCCCATATTCGTACCTATTCTTCCCTCGTTCAAAACAATAGCTTCGATATTACCTTCGCCCACTCCGGCAGGAAAATCATCCTCATACTCGCAGGCGGATAATGACACCATTAGCACTGCACAACATAACCTCAAAAAGCATTTCTTCTGCATACACACAATTATTTTCCGTTATGTTTCGAGGTACGAAGTCCGAGCAATGACCTCCCATATCTATAACAATATGAGTTGAAGCAATGTGAATCTCTTACGTTTCTTTTCCCCCGAAACTGTAGATTGCAGACTTTGCAGGCAGGTCTTCTGACTCGCTTCCCTTTCGGAAGTCCTTCCCATCCTATACGGACAGTGGACAAGTGTAGAATTTATCCGAAAAGTTTTATGAAGCTCACAGCAGTGGGTCTGTTCAGGAGTTTCACCTGATTCCCTTTTCACCTCGTTTAATAAGATATATCACGAAGCACCCGAAAGCCGGATTCTTAAATCCGGGCGCAAATATAGATATTATAAATCATGCAAGGAAGAATATTCTAAAAAAAAGAGAAAATGAATTTAATGTTTTATTCTCTCTTGTAAGTTTGCTTGGTTCGGTACTCAATACTTTATGAATAGCCCCCATATATTCATTATATCTGAGTCTTATTTACTCCGTATTTTCTCCGTACCTATACGCTTGGACTTGGTACGGAGTTGGTACGGCCTTG
>Ga0192245_10093_pt1 | contig 42890 bp, 26 predicted proteins | sample Koala_Koa27_M3_FD_131238 | JGI IMG/M metagenome (GOLD analysis project Ga0192245, IMG submission 131238) | Enriched cells from koala feces incubated with labeled cellulose particles, San Francisco Zoo, California, United States - Koala_Koa2-7_M3 ...
ATATTCTGATTAGTAAATAAAAAACTTATTATTTAACTTTAAATTTTAAAACATGAAACATTTAAGACTTGTTTTCGCCAGTTTACTCCTCATGCTTTGTTGCATGCAAGTAAGTGCGCAGACTACTAAAGCGGATGGTATCATTATTGACTCCACAGGGGAGCCGGTGATTGGCGCAACTGTTCTGGAAATCGGAACGCAAAATGGTACAGTGTCTGATATTAATGGACATTTTACCTTGACAACAGGCAAGGGAAAAAAGTTGCAAATTACGTTTATCGGTTACAAATCACAAGAAGTGGTAGCTGGAACTAACATGCGCATTACGCTTCAAGATGATACGGAACTTCTGGACGAGATAGTGGTTATTGGTTACGGCACAGTTCGCAAGAAGGACCTCACTGGCTCGGTTGTACAAATCAAACCTTCCAACCTCATGACAGAAAGTCCTAATACCGTACAGGATTTGCTGCGTAATACAGCAGGCATGAGTGTAGGAATGACTAATGATGCGAAGGGCGGTGGTTCACTTAGCATTCGTGGTCAGCGCTCCGTTTATACTGATGGTGGGCACAACGATCCTCTGATTATCCTCGACGGTATGCAGTTCTATGGTGAACTTTCAGAAATTAATCCTGACAACATTGCACAGATAGACGTGCTGAAGGATGCTTCCTCAGCAGCTGTCTATGGTGCCAAGGCAGCCAACGGTGTGATTATTGTAACAACAAAGAAGGGTATCCAAGGTACTCCAAAAGTATCTGCAACTATTAACTACGGTTTCACTACGCGTGCTGATTATGAGCGTATGTTTACGGTCGATGAATACATCCAGCACAAGGTCGATTACTTTGAAGGACAGACCTATGGCTATGATGAGAATCAGGCTAATAACCCGATAAATCACGGTTGGGTAGCATATCAGAAAGGTCAGACCAATCACGGTTACTTTCGAAATCCGAACAATCTACCGGAAGGTGTGACCCTCGAGCAATGGCGCAGTTATACATCTAATGGCGACCAGAGCGACCAGGAGATTTGGTTACGTCGTCTTAACTTTAAAGGTAATGTCCTTGATAATGCTCTTTCAGGCAAAGTTGTTGACTGGGATGATTATGTTTACCGTACAGGATTCCAGCAGGATTACAACATCAACGTAGGTGGAGCAACCGATAAGGCCAGTTATTTCTTCTCAGGCGGTTTCATGGATAATAAAGGGGTGATGAAGGGTGACAATTACCGCACCGTTCGTCTTGCCATGAAGACCAATATGGAGGTAAGCAGTTGGCTCGAGTTGGGTGCAACAGCCAATTTCCAGAATCGTACAGACGGCCGTAACCTCAATCCTGACGGCATGCAGTCGTACTGCCCATTTGCTGATGACGTTGACGAGAACGGCAAATGGTATCAGTACATCCTCACTAACCCTGAGTATACTCAGCGCCCACAATCTCCTTATTTTTCGTCACAGTACACCGATTTGGAAAGAGGTTACGAGGTGTTCAACGCTCAGTTCAGCGCGAAGGTGAAACTCCCATTTAACATCAACTATCAGTTCAATGTATCTCCAAGATACCAGTACTTTTACAACCGCTATTTTATGTCTGCTGACCTTCCTGACAGCAATCCGACAAACCGTGGTGTCGATCGGGAGCAGAACAAGCGTTTCGACTGGTCACTCAATAATATATTGACCTGGCAGCACACATTCAATAAGGTACACGATGTGACCATTACCCTTGTACAGGAGGCTGAAGAGCGCAAGTATTGGAGTGACAAAACGAATGCCCGTAATATCCTTCCTACTGATGCACTGGGCTTCCACTATATTACAGGTGCAACGATGAGTGAAAGTTCAATAAATGCGAATGACAGCCACCAAACTGCTGATGCTCTCCTTGCGCGAGTACAGTATAACTATAACAGCAAATATCTTTTCACAGCTTCCGTACGTCGTGACGGTTATTGTGCATTTGGTGCCAACAACCCTTATGTTACCTTCCCTGCAATAGCATTGGGCTGGGTGTTCACCAACGAAAAGTTCTGGAAATGGAATAGCATTACGGACTACGGTAAGTTACGCCTCTCGTGGGGTAAGAATGGTAACCGTTCATTAGCTGATCCATACGTTGCCCTGTCCAATCTTACCACCGGTCAGTATACTAATTACTATTATGATGGAGCAACCCACGACTTAATCTACCTGCGTGTGGACCGCCTCGGTAACCCTAATTTACAGTGGGAGAAGTCTACCGCCTATAATCTCGGCCTTGATCTCAGTTTCCTTAACAACCGCATTTCCGGTACTTTAGACTTCTATCTCACAGAAACCAAGGATATGATCATGAATGAGCGACTGCCCGGATTCTCAGGCTTCAGTCAAATCACTACCAATCTCGGACAGGTCAATAACAGTGGGATCGAATTAACTATCAACAGTACCAATATCAAGAGCAACAACTTCTCCTGGAATACCTCATTTTCAATATCTTACAACAAGAACCGCATCAAATGTCTCTATGGTAATTACGATGAGAACGGTAAAGAAATGGACGACCGTACCAACAGGTGGTTCATCGGTCATGCCATCGATGAAATATGGGATTACAAGGTAATAGGAATCTGGCAAACCAATGAACGCGAAGAAGCAGCAAAGTATGACCAGCAGCCCGGTGACCCGAAGATTTGGAATAACCCAGCCAATGATATCAAGAATAGCGATGGTACTACTACTGTATATTATGACGATGAAGATAAAGTATTTATTGGCAACAGAACTGCTCCTATGCGTTTGTCCATGCGCAATGAGTTTACTATCTTTAAGAACTTCAGTGTCGGTCTGACTCTCTATTCTTTCTTGGGATGGAAGGCTGCACGTAACGGTGTTCTCAATTTCGATGCATTCATGAACAAGGATAACGATGGTGGTTTTCTACTCTACAAGATGCAGAATCAGCCTTGGAAGCGTTATTGGACAGCAGAGAATCCTTACAATGACGTAGCTCGCATTGAAGCCAAAGGTACAGGTGGTGCAGACCATCCGCGTCTCTATGTCAACCGTAACTTCCTGCGTATAGACAATCTTTCTGTGGCCTATAACTTCCCTAAGAGTCTTATCAGCAAGCTGCAACTATCAAGTTTGAAGGTTTATGCCAACGTGAAAAATCTGGCTAACATCCATTCAAGCGAGTGGTATTATGGCGATCCTGAAAACATGAGTCACTCTACACGTACCTTTAATTTAGGTCTTAACGTAGAATTTTAAATCTCTAACTTTTAATTCATAAAACAATGAAACATTTATATAGAAATATGGGAATGGCGGTGATCTGCATATCACTTTCCCTGACTGGTTGTAAGGAATCATTTCTTGAGCCAGATCCATTATCATTCTTTGAGCCTACATCCACCTTTACTACTGAGTCCGGACTGTCAGCTGCTCTTGCACAGGTTGATCGTAACCTGAAACTCTGCTGGGCTTCAGGACAGGACAAAATGGCAATATTTAATCAGTTTCACTTTTCCGACATGCTGTTACTCGGTACAGGTAATGCAGCCTCCTTCACTGATATGAATGCCAGTCTGCAGCCAAGTACTGTTGGTACCGTTGAATTGAACGATCAGAATGAACATCAGATCTATTGGTATTGGAACCAGGGATATCAAGGTATCAAATATGCCAATACTGTCCTTCAGTATGCTCCACAGGTGAAGGGTCTTGATGAGAAGGTGCTCCACGAATATATGGGACGTGCTTATTTCCACCGTTCATTCCGCTACTACTCACTGACACATGAGTTTGGCAACGTACCATTGATTACAAAACTCCCTGAATCAGCCAAGAAAAACTATAGTTCATGTTCACGAACAGAAATTCTAAAGATGATTGAAGGTAATATGGAGAAAGCAGTCGAGTGGGTGCCTGACCAAGCTCCGGGTTCCTATACTCAAGCTTATCCGGGTGGTAGTGTGAACAAGGCTGCCTGCCGAATACTTCTTGCCAAAATCTATATGGCCAACTATAAGTTTGATAAGGCACTCGAGCAGCTCAACGAAATTGAAAAGGCCGGTTACAAACTCATGGAAAAGCCGTTCGGCGAGGAAGTCCAGACTCGTGCTCCTGAGACCTGGTATATCACCCGAAATGTCATCTGGGATCTCCACCGTCATGAAAATGTATTCAAAAGTGAGAACAAAGAGCTCATCTACGGTCTTTCCAATAGTGGTAACTTCCTGTCAGATTATCGCTCTATGCGTGCCTTCATGCCGTTCTTCTATGATGGTAAGGTACACAACCCTGGTGGTGGTCAGGCACTGGCCAACAACTCATTTGCAAGTTCTGATTGGGCTTCCAACGCCGATTGGCTCCATGCTGCAGGTCGTGGTATCGGCTCCCGCCGTCCATCCCCATGGTCACAGTTTGGACTTTGGTCTATTGAAGGAAAAACAGATAAGCAGGACCTTCGCCATAACAGCGAGGTTGGTAACTGGCTGAGAATGGAGGATCTTACCTATAATCACAACGACACCAAGAAACCGGACAAGGACGGAATTATCTGGTACGGCAAGAAGCTCCGCCTTTACGATGATAGTGGCAACATCTTGTGTGAGGATACTATCCGCCGTTGGTACAACGTACCGCTCTACAAGCTCTATGCCAATGATGTAGACCGTGGTAACAACCGTACAGATAGCCAGTACAACGGTGTGACAAAGGGAAGTATCGGTGATATGTACTTCTACCGTTTTGCTGAAGTGCTCCTGCTTCGTGCAGAGTGTTACATCTATCTGAAGCAGAACGACAAGGCGCGCGAGGAACTCAACAAAATTCGTCGCCGTGCCAACTGTGATGTTCTTTATGAGGGCAATGTCACCATTGATGATGTATTCGATGAACGTGCACGCGAACTCTATATCGAGGAGTGGCGCCACGACAAACTTGTACGTGCCTCATACGACTTGGTACATACACAAATACCTGACCGGAATGGTATTGTATATACTCTCGACGGTATTGAGAAGTCTCAGGGCATTGAAAAAAATGGCGGTAGCTACTGGTTCCAGAGAGTGACACGCTATGGTAGTTACAACGATGGTGTATTGTATACTCCTAATGGCGACAAGACCAACTACTACTATACCATGGGAAAACAGAATGTGTTCTGGCCAATCCCTGAGGCAGCCATCACCGCAAACAGTAAGGGTGTTCTGTGGCAAAACTACGGATATCAGGGCTATGACCCTAATATTCCGGTTTGGGATAACTACGAAGAGGCAATAGCTGACGAATAGTAAGCATAAACAATAAAATTGAAATCCCCACCTACTCATTGGAGTGGTAGGGGATTTTTATATTGCCTCAAATTCGCTTCGTTTCTCTACGGGAAACAAATATCCCACTTACTGGATATTAACTTCCATAATAACTAATCTGAAAAACGAAGAAAGGATTTCTGCATTGCTTAATAGTGTACGTTTCACTGTGTAATTACTCAGCCCTTTAGTCAGGTTGTTGAAGTTTCAACTCTTCTATAATACCTGTTTGTTGTACCTGGAATTGTTTTGGTGTAACTCCATAACGCTGGTTGAATAATTTATAGAAAGTACTTCGGTTACTGAATCCAGTCTGATACATTACTTCTTCAATTGTGATGTTTTTTTTCTTCTGTCAAGAGTTGCTCAGCTTTATTCAATCGACATTCTCTGATGACTTCTGCCGGTGATTTATCTGTAATTTGCTTTAGCCTGCGGTAGAACTGACGTGTACTACAATTCATTTCATGGCTTAACAGTTCCACTGACAATTCAGGATTGGTATAATTCTTTTCCATTACTTCAATCACATTACGCCAGAAGTCTTGATCTTCTTTATGTATGTACGTATTGTTACTTACTGATAATGATTTTATGGCAGAATGATGATATTTCTCTAAATCGTCACTTCGTTGCAATAAACGTGTAACCACTGCTTCCAGATAATTGACATTAAAAGGCTTTGTCACATAGGCATCTGCACCTGTATTGAATCCCTTTATCAAATTATTCTCGTAATGCATAGCAGAAAGCAACACGACAGGAATATGATTCCACAATTGGTCTTTCTTTATTTTTTGTGTGAAAGAATAGCCATCAATTTCCGGCATCATGATATCGGATATTATCAAGGCCGGAAGCTGATGACCTAATGATTGCAAGGCATCTCGGGCATTGCTGAACCGGAGGACATTGAATTTATGCGTGAATATCTCAGACATAAACCACAGCATTTCAGAATCATCATCCGCTACCATAATTGTTAGACGCTTGGCATCAAATGCCGGAACAGGCTGATTATTTGCAGCGCTATTTTCTATTTTTTCTTCTATAACCGTTACAGGTTTCTCTTGCAATATTAATTGTTGGCCAACATTTCCTTCCGGCAACGGCAGTTGGGGAAGGCTTATAGTAAATGTTGTTATTTCTCCAGGTATGCTATCCACTTTAATATCTCCTTGCAATAGTGACACCATATTTTTGCAAATAGCCAATCCAAGGCCGGTTCGGGGATGTTTACGGTCTGTTTGAGCCGTAGCCAGCACATTATAGCGATCAAAAATCTTATCCAAGTCTTTGGCTGGAATACCCGGCCCCGAATTAGAGAAACGCAGTATCAGCCTTTCATTTTCGACTTTAGCCTCTACCCTAATGTCTCCTCCAACCGGAGTATATTTAAACGAATTGCTGATCAGATTCTGCACTATCTTACTGATACAACTGCTATCGCTGTTCCATATAATATCAGGGGCTATTTCCAACTTGTATTTCATCAATTTTCTCTCAGCCAATTCCTTATATGTATCATCTATATCTTGTAATTGATCCGAAATAGAAAGTTGCTGAATGACCAGTTTCTTGTGCCCGGTTTCTAACTTACGAAACTCCAGCAATTCCAGAATCAGGTTATTCAAGCGCTCGGTGTTATGTTGTATCAATTGAGCATACTTACGGAGGTAGTTGTCACAACCGGAATAGGAGAGAATTTTCTCGCAAGGCCCATAAATTAAAGTCAGTGGAGAACAGAATTCGTGGGTGATATTCGTAAAGAAACGTAATTTTGCTTCATACAGCTCTTCTTTCTGTTGACGTTCCAAATTCCTGGTCAGACGAATCTTTTTTTGACGATATTTCCAAATACTCCAGTAAACGATACCTGCACAGAAAGTAATAAATAAAAGAATGTATATGATATACGCCATTGTACTTCTCCACCAAGGCGGAGTAATGATAATAGTTAATTCCTTTACAGAACTTTCTTCTCCGGTATTTTCGTTCCTATATTTTATATACATTGTATGTTTCCCAGGCTTTAAGTTGGAAAGCATTATGTAAGAAGAACCTTGATTGCTTATCCAATTTGGATTTGCTTCATCTAAGCGGTAATGAAAAGAATACGCTTTACCGTCTATGTAGTCAATAGCAAGAAATTTCAATTGAAAGTAATTCAAGTCGTAATTTAGTCGTATCACATCTTCCCCCTTTTCAGGATCAGAGAAGTTATTAAGATTATGATTTTCACCAAAGATGTTTATTCCCGTCAAATGAATAGGAGGCATGTATTTTTGTGAAGCATACTTTTGGGGAGTGACAATAACAAAGCCGTTTGTTCCTCCAAAAAAGAGAGCATTGTTCTGTGGATCCTGATAAGCAGCTCCATCACAAAATTCAAAAACCTCCATACCATTATTGTAGTTATACATCTGGCAAACTTTATTTTCCTGATTGAACCGGACCAGTCCCTGATTGGTACTTAACCATAAGTTCTTATTGGCATCTTCCAGAATACCGTGAATAGTAGTACTGGGCAGTACTCCATCATTGTTAAGATAAATGCCTTTGTTCGTAAGATGCACTAATCCAGAACTGGTTCCTAACCAGATACCCGACGGATTGCTGTGAATACTGAATATATCATTCACCATCCTGTTATCGCTAAGAGTATCATAGAATTGTAGATTCATTCCTTTCTCACTTATATCCTCATTCATATTCAAACGATAAGCACCGTAACCACGATTACCAAACCAGATAATGGAGTCATTCTCCTGGTGGGAAGCAAAGAAATAATTTTGAGCGACAGTTCCATCTAAAATAACTTTACGCTTAGCCGATTTTACAATTGGATGAGACTGATCTCCTTTTTTCAAGATCACTTTCACAATCCCTTCGCCCACGGTCGAAATCCAAAGAGTTGTATCATTTTGCACATTAATAGAGTGAACCCACCTCACTGTACGCCCATCGGCTTTAATGGATAACTCTTCCAATTTGCCGGTCTTGTATGAATAGTAATTTACTCCCAGTTCCGTACCTATCCACAACAAGTCTCCATATCGTGTAAAACAATAAACAGAGTTATCAGTTAATTTACTATTGCCGGTGGTTAGACACGAAATATGTTCGGTAAAGAAATTAGGAGTTTGAATATTAAAATCAGGAACTTGCATGATTCCACTTCCCTTACTGCCTATCCAAAGTGTTTGCTGATGATCATAGTAAAGGGCGCGTATCGGCTTATTAAATTGATTATGAGCCATCTCTTTGGGAATACTTTTGATAGAATATTGCTCATTATAGCACATATAGATTCCCATGCCGTCGGTTCCCACCCAAATAATGTCTTGGTATCGGTCTTTCATTAGGCACATGATACCTGTGATTATCTCGGTATCTTTCAACTGATATTTTTCTACACTGTCAGGTTGGTATGTCAAGATACTGAGGCCATGAGTGCCAAAGCCAATGTAGTAATCGTTACCATTCTTCAACATACATGAAATAAATCCCTTTTCCTGAACTGCCGCTTTCAGATTAGCAATAAATATTTTAGTTTGAGTATCTAAATTATATTCGTATAAATCTTGCTTATTATCCATGAATAAAATATGCCCACCTGCTGTTTTCCATACTCTTTCCAATGAGTATATATGCGTAAAAAGTGTAACAGGCTCTAAGATGATTTCATCATTTTCCACCCGTGTTTTATAAGTGGGGCATGTACCGTCCGTAGTAAAAATGTAAAGATTATCTTTTGAATCGATCACTATTTCTTGCACAGTATTAAAATCCACAGCGGGAATGGCTACTTTCTTTATCCCGGTCTTCCCTGCCGGAAGCCAATGAAGAATGCCCTTGTTACTGAGAATAAATGTACTATGGTCACTTCTTTGTGCAATACGTGTTTTATCAATAAATTCCGGGTAAGTTTTTCCGGTATACTCTTTCGTGTTTATTAAGCTCAGTCCGTAATTCGTCTGCACCCAAATATTATCTTCTTCGGCTTTTGTAATTTTTGTCACCAGATTACCTGGCAATTTATGTGTATATGAATAAAATGGATAGGAAAGATACTCAACTCCGTTAAATACATTCAGCCCATCGTAAGTACCTATCCAAAGAGAACCATCGACATTTTGCCACATGGTGAATATAAAACTATTAGTCAACCCATTTTTATTGGTATAATTACGTACTGTAAATGCTCCTGAACATAAAGTATATAAGGATAAAAGCGTCAATAGCAAGACTTTGATAAAGGTGTGTTTTTTGTCATTGTCATAGTATATATTGTATGATTATGGATAACAAAAGTAATTTTTTCGTTTGATACCAGCAAACATTTTTATCTGAACCTTAAGCGCATTATTTCTATCAACAAGAAACCATCTATCAATCATTTTTCCAAGATTGACAGATGGCTTTTAATTTCATCTATAGAAATTGTCTTTACTCTACCGGATCTACATACTCCGAAAGTTCTACGGTTGTCTTCATACTTTTACCCAACTTCTCAGAAACAGCATAAGCAGTCACTTTGCAAGCAGCCAATAGCTTAATCGGTTCAGTGTAAAGTTTAAACTCACTTCCGTCAACACTATAATAAATGATAGCAGAAGGAGTATTAGTGGTCATTCGCAGAAAGCCCTTATTATCACGATCAACCAACACTGGCATAGAAACAGGCATTTGTACACGAGCTTTCTCTGTCAATTCATCTTGAGTATAGCTACGTTCGAGCGGTAGCATCATAAAACTGAATATAAGCGGTTCTGAGCGCAGTTCGTATTTCTGCATAGGACCAGGGCCACAACTTGCATTTCCAAGTGGCCTATTGGCTGCATCCAGGCAAAGAATCGTTTCCTTGCGTTGCATAATTTCATAGTCATGAATACGCTTTTGAAGCTGTTCGGGATCAGTCATATCCTGTGCTCTGACATGCAAAGCGGTAGCAGATAATTTATCTGCAGCCACAAATACGAACCCTTGTCCATCGAAATTTGTAATAGAAATCCAGCGTAGATCTTCATGGTTACCCATTTCCTGGGTTTCACATACTTCACCCATTGGTCAGATACAGTGCTTTCGTATACATCTACATTGGAGGCCCACTTACGATCAACATAATTCTCCAAAGGACCGCGGCCATACCAACGCATACGTTCAAAGCCTTCGGGCAATTCCAAACGATAACCAACACGAGGAATGATCTCACCCTTCACTGCGGGAATTATGACACTGTTCACCATAACAGAGCCGTCAGCAGCAACCCTGTACTCCAATTCAGTCTGATAGTCGAAACCATTACGAGCCTTATAGGTATTTCTAATACACAGAACAACTTCATCATCTTCCTTATCCACATTCCATTGTCCCACTTCACACTTTAAATCATGCAAGCCTTTGCGTTGCCATTCACCGCTCACTTGCTTATCATTATCCGTTGGAGAACGGAAGAGATTCAATGCCGGTCCCTTGCTTATCATTGGAACACCATTCAAGCTATAAGCAGCTAATGTTCCCTCACTCTTTGAGAAAGTTATCTCAAATTTCTCACCTTTCACAACATAAGCATTATCCTGTTCACTCAAATCAATAAAGCCTTTTGCAGCAACAAAAAGTGCCCTCTCACTTCCGGAAAGTTTAAATTGTTCCGAAGCAACCTCATATTCCGCCTTTGCCCATTTTGTATCTTTTTTCTGCTTAAAGCTGAAGTTAATGAAATACTCAGCACCAGGTTTATGCTGAATATGAGCATCCGAAATAGTAATCACTTTGTTCGCACCGGGTGCTAAATTCAATTCATCCAAATTAGCCGAATAAACAACTTTACCATCTTCCTGAATTTCATATCTGCCGTAAAGATCAGCTACATCACTGTGGAAACGTTTGTTGGTTAACTTATATTGGTCATTACCCAAAGCCTCCACATAAATCGGCTGATTCACTTTCTTAACTTCATAAGCTTTAGCAGAATAGGTGCGGTCAGAGAAAATTACACCATTAGTACAGGAGTTACTATCGTTAGGTTTATCACCAAAATCACCACCGGCTGCCATATAATATCCCTTCCCGTCAGGGGTCGGCATTTTGATACTCTGGTCAACCCAATCCCAAATGAAGCCACCAATCAACCCCGGATAACGTTCATACACTTCCAGATATTCACGGAAATTGCCCATGGAGTTACCCATAGCATGTGCATACTCACAAATCACATGTGACTTGAAGGTTTCCCCCTTTTGATATTTATTTAGACGCTCCTTACCTACACTTTCCAACCATTCCACACTGGGATACATCGAGCTTGTCACATCACAATATTCACTGTTCCCCTCATAGTGGGAAGGACGAGTACTGTCCAGTTTCTTGATAGCTTTCTCTGCCGTAGAGAAGTTTGCCCCTTTGCCCGACTCATTACCCATAGACCACATCACAATAGAGACATGATTGCGGTAACGCTTCACATGATTTTCATTACGTTCAGTGAAAGCCTTCTCCCAAGAGGGTTCACCGGACAAAGACATCAAACCGTGGCATTCAACATTTGCTTCGGCCAGTACATAAAGTCCATATTGATCACACAATTCGTAAAAGTAAGGATTATTGGGATAGTGGGAAGTACGTACCGCATTCAAGTTTAAAGACTTCATTATCTGTACATCTCTTTCCATCTCTTCTTTAGACACAGTACGTCCATTCAATGGACTGTGATCATGCCTGTTAGCACCTTTAAAAAGAATCGGTTTACCGTTAACCAGCAGTTTACCGTCAGCAGCAAAGCCAACCTCACGGAAACCAACCTTTGTATGCCGCAAATCGATCGACTTCCCCTTTTGCACCAGTGAAATAGTCAAATCGTAAAGATTCGGAGTCTCAGCAGTCCACTTCAACGGATTCTCCACATCAAAATTCAATGTATTAACTCCCATCGCTGCCCGATGAGTTTGCGTAATAATAGTATTACCAGCTTTATCTGCCAGTTTTACAACGATGTCACAAGCCCTCTTTTTACCGGTAACCTCTACATCCAAAGTTACTTTAGCATTCTTATAAGCCTCATCCAAATCGGTAGAGAAGAAGAAATCACGAATTTGTGTTTTGGGAGCAGACCAAAGGAATACATCCCGAAAAATACCGCTGAAACGCCAAAAGTCCTGACACTCCAAGAAACTGCCATCAGTGAAATGATATACTTCCACCGCCAACACGTTACTCCCTTTCTTCAAATAAGGAGTTAAGTTAAACTCTGAAGGTAAGTAACTGTCTTCCGAGTAACCTACTTTTTTGCCATTCAGCCAAATATAATAACCGGCTTCCACACCATTGAAACGAATGAAAACATCACGTCCTTCCCAGGAATCAGGCAAAGTAAACTCTCTACGATAACTACCCACCGGGTTGGGCATAGTAGCAAAAGTATAGTCTGCCGGACGGGGTTGGATTACATTCGGCCATTCCATACTACGCCAGTTACCGAACGGATAGATGGTATTGCAATACAATGGTTTATCCCAGTTCTTGTTAGTACGTACAGCCTCAATTTGCCAAGTGGCAGGCACCTTGATATCATCCCAGGTACTTACATTATAATCGGGCAAATAGAAATTCACAGGTCTATCTTTCGGATCGGCTACCCAATGAAATTTCCAAGTTCCATTTAGTGTCTGATAATAAGGAGATTCCTCAGTACTTAGCTGTAATGCCTGCGTTTCGCTGTCAAAAGGTATCTCTACCTGGCAAGCTTTCTCTTTGTTTACACCTGATACTAATTCATTATTCCATTCCGGCTTCTCATCTGCCTGCGCAAAAACAGAGAAAGGAAAGATCAACAAAACAAAAATGGCATAAGCCGCATATTTTCTCATAAGTTATTTATTGATTGGTTATTCTTTTGATTAAGACATCGCTTTTTCCAGTTCTTTCTTCATACCATTCAACTTACGTTCCAATCCGAAGATGGTATCATTATCATACCAAGTAGAGAATACTCCCCCTTGAGTTGACTTTAATGCATCCCATGCTTTTTGGAAATAATCGATAGCCTGCTTCAGCGACTCAGCATAAGGTTCTCCGACTCCCTTTTGTTGATAGGCCGTCACAAAGTGAAGTAATGAATAACTCAAGTATTCCATGTAGCGGCAAGGTGCATAGAGATTGTCACGAAAAAAGATGTAGTTATCCTGCGGCAACTTTCCCATCATCTTTTCGCAGCGATTTGCTACCTCGGCAAAACGGGGAGCCGCCAATTGCATTCCGGAAATCAGCGAATCCACCTGATTATTCCGTTCCAATCTGAAAGTACGATTCTTCACCCGCTCAAAGCCTATATCATTCAACGGATTCGGAGTGAATTCTTTATTGAATTTTGAAAGAATCTGGTCGAAAGCCCGGGCATAACGCAAGTCTTGAAAAAGATACTGGCGTTCCATATCTTGAAAATCTGAAGGCTTCTGCTGCCAATAAGCATAAAAATAATCATGATAAAGGTCAGCTACTTCATTTGCATATTTCTTACCAAAGTATTGTGCACAGAAATCTTTCAGCCACTGATCGGTACTATAAGCCTCAAGATTCCACATCATTTTAGCATTGGCAGACATAGAAAAAACGAATTTGCGGATGTTACCGGCATTAACTACGGAAAATTCCAAAGGTGCTTTACTATTCACATAGCGGTAATTATATTCCATCTTCCAAGGACCTTCGGCAGGAGCCAGGTGAGCACCGGTAGAGGTAAACTGAAGATTCATATAATATCCCAACTTAACAGGAGTCTTGGTTGCATCAAATGCAACTAAATCAACATTAGGATAATGATCCCGGCGAGCTGCTACATAAGTCCACAAGATATTGTCGCCTACCGGAGGAGTTATATAACCATTGGCCAAAAGATCGGAAAGTTCATCATAGAAAGTCATGCGGACATAAGGGCTTTCTTCACCTGTAATCTCTTTAATTAAGTCAAGCTCCATTTGAAGCATCTTACTGATAATCCGACCACGTTCTGGGTCCTCTTTGGGTGCATCATCAAAGGCCGCCCAAAACGGTTGATCTCCTTTTCCACGGAAAGAGATAAGCCACAGACACTCCATATTAGCACGATGGACAGTTTCAATATTATAACGCCAGAAAGATTTCAAATTTTCTTCATGGGCAACAGATAGCTTCGGGGGCTCTATTCCGCGCACCTCACGCCAATAACCATCCCAGTTATGAAGGCTATTATTCAAAGCCGTATGATGGTGTGCTGTTAGTACCAAACCATATTTTTGTAATAAACGGGCTTCATCATTCATTTCATAGTTGGGATAAGCTACAGTCGTTTCCAACTCCACAGTGTTCAACTTCAAACGAAGCATCGTTTCCAGCCAACGCTCATTATTGTCTTTCGACAACTTACGCCAAGGTACAAACAAGTCCTGGTCGTTGGGAAACCAGGCACGATATCTTACTTGCGGAGATTTCTGGAAAAAATCGTAATCTCCGGATACTTCTATCTTCTTTTTCAGTTCAGGTTGCCAAGAAGCAAAATACCACAAGGGTGGTACACCCAAAATCTCTTCACAGAAGGTATAAACAGCATAAATGGTTCCCCGCATATCCTTGCCATAAAGGTAAATACGGTTCTTTTCTTTATCCACATAGACACGATGCGATTCAAATCCATCGAGTGGCTGCAAAGAATGAATATCAACAACCGGCTCATCCATACCGGCATTTACCACTACAATTTCTGTTTGTTGTGTATCAGTAGTCACCGCATTCGTCACTTCCGGACGAAACCCCAATACTTTTTCAATGTCAGCACACATCGTTTCAACAGCCAACTTCACAGGCGCTTTCTCACTTTCAGCCAACACTATGCGAAAATTCCCTTCTTTCAGCGTCAATGAAGACTGAGCGCAAGCAGTGGAACAAATCATCACCACTACACAAAGGAGTAAATCTATTGTATTTCTCATAAAACTATAACTACTAATTATCAAATTTGTATTTCATCTTTATTACTACAATTATTAAGGGTAGCTTCTATTTTTTCTTCTCACGACATCACCTTTCTTCATTTCAATCACCTCATCATCTAATCTGAAAGCAGTATCTTTCCATGCAGTCAATGTAACATCATATTTCTCACCTTCCATTTCTCCACTGACAATGACACCCAATTTCGAATAAATATCACGGACAGCCACACGTCCTTTCCACGGATTGCATTTGGCTATTTCCAGCGTACCATACCAGTCGGTCACCAAATTGTTGAAAAGCGACTGCGTCACAAGCCCATTGGTTATATTATAGAAAGGAGTCGTAAGATTACCACTGGTTTCATAGATTTGTATCCATTCAGGGTCCACATATTTCGATTTCTCCATGTTGTTCCAGTCCACCTGCCACTGCTCCGCATCCCCTATTCGCGAACCGGCCAACAGAAACTCACCTAATGTCCATCCGTAGAAATAAGGACGCTTCGCATCGCGAGTGATGTCGTAACGCATTTTATAAACAATAGAAGCCGACTCCGAAGGTTTCTCATTTACCGGCAGGAAAGCCAATTCGTTAAGTTGCACCGGATGTTTCTGGCTACCAAAATCAGCCTCACCCCGACCGGCACAAGAATAATAAAATCCTTGCGGTGACTTCAAAGATTCAAAAGCCAATCCATCTTTTAAAATAGCGCCATACTTTCCATTTGTATCAATTCCGAATTCCACTGCCTTTTGGAAACAATAGAGGGCACTATACATAGCACAAAGATAGTCACGCTGATTTTCACCACCACGCTCGTCTTGCCCCATTGAAGGAGTAACAAACAAATGCCAATGGCCATCTTCACCTTTTGTGCAAATATTACCATAAAATTCGGCAACACCGAAAAGCAAAGGTAACACATACTTACGCGTCCATGCCTCATCATTCACGAATATAGCGGTCTCACAAGCCATTCGAGCAAAATATCCGGAGTTATGAATCTCATAATAGAACTTATTAGGAGGAGTAGGATCATGATACCCCTCAAAATCGCCATACGGAAATACCCATGGAGCCAGAATACCATCTACACCATACAAGCGTTTGGTATATTTGCGCAAACCATCCACCCGTTCACTCCAAAATTCTATCCAAGATTTAGCAATGTCAAGATTACCGGTTGCCAGCAGCACCGGATGCACATAAGATACATCCTGAGGATAATAGAATGGCCACCAATTACCACTGTAGCCCATCGGGGGAGCTAATCCTTTTTAGTATCATCATAAGAGGAAAGAAACATCGCCATGGAACGTACCCAAGTTTTTTGAGCCTTATCATCGGGCACCATGATGCAACCGGAATCCTGCCACTTCGCATGCCACCACTCTTTGGTTTGCTCCAACGACTCCTTTGCCGTTGTCTTCGCAGGAGTATCATAGGAAATGGAAATTTGGTTTTCACCTTCATTCAGGGTAAGCAACAAAGCATTTCCTTCCTGTATCACTTGTGCATTGGTATGAAGATAGAACAACGACTTCTTACCCAGACAGTTTAACAGGACCTCCCAGCCATCAGCCAATTTACGCAGAGAAACTTCCTGTCGGAGTTGTTGTCCATAATGAAGAGTAAAATCTTCACAAGGAGCAACAATCACCTTCTCCCCCGCTTGCTTCGCATCAATAGTAATATAGCTCAGATTCTTCTTCACTGCATCGAACCAAGTTGTTACTTTCAGCGGGTTACCATCAGCTACAAACGATGTAGTGATGGTAGCATCAAAATAAGATTGTTGCTGCCTGTAATTGGTGATCTCTCTGAACTCATCTTTCCAAAACAACTCGAGTACAGGCATTAAATAATCCGAGTGAAACTTGCCTCGCCCCATGTGTTCGAGATGCAGATAATGAGTCTTGCCATATCCTGATTTCTTTTCCGAAGGACGCAGATGTAAACCCAGCCGACCATAAGAACTGCCGAACCGACCATTCCCCTGATATAAATAAACTGTAGGAGTTTTTTCGTAAATTTCCCGTATCACATCCGCCGAGCGCACCACTGCCTCTTTATCAAAAACCACCGTTTCGTCTCCCTTTGCACAACCATATGAAGGAATAGTGAAAGCCGCAACCAGCAACAATAACTTAGAAAATGTTTTGTTCATAAATAGATTCAATTTTAATCGATGCAAAGATTGCAAGAAATTCATCGATAATGTTACTCTTTTCTGACAATAATGTATGATTTCCAGCCATCAATACATTAATTCTCTCTCTTTCAATCCACAACTTACACCTTGCCATTTTAAGAAATACAGTATATATACCTTATAAAAAGTTGAGTTCGAGATAAGAGATACCGCACTTCCGCATAGAAATGAATTAAAGATTACGGATTGGCTTCTTGTTAGTTTACTGATAATCAAGCAATAGTATTTACCGACTGTTTACCATAAGATGTAAAAGCATTTACCGCCGTATGTAACGTCCTTTACCCCTTATTGTAACGCTCTTTACCTCGGTATGTAACGACCTTTACCTCGGCGTGTAAATGGAGTTACCGTGTGGGATAAACAGAGTTTCCATTTAAATTAATACCGGAAAAGAAACGGGAAACATGGATAATTCCTTCTTTTAGTTCTTTCACATATAAAAATGGCTAACAATCAGACTAAAGAAAGAGAATATAGCCTAAAATGACAAGAAAAGCAACATATAAGGCTGAAAATCGTACTCTCAGCAATGTAGGGTCGGCTACCTTTGTGATGTGATAGAAAGATTATCATAAAAGAGAAGGAAACACAAGAATCCATGAATTTTCAATATATAAATAAACATATATAATTATGATAAAGAAATACCTATTTACATTAGCTTGCTGCATTCCTCTATTATGCACAGCTCAAAAGCAACCGATAGAGTCATTGGTTCCCTCAACCCCATCAAAAGCTCCAGACTATTTCTGTACCTGGAATATACAAGGCTATGCCACAGGCTACAATGGTTCAGAAAAGTTCCGTGCCATTATGAACGAAGAATCCATGTTCGGCAAAGGAGAATGGCAGAACTGGACAGGTATGTACAAAAAGATACAGCCCGACCTTTATTTTGTAATGGATGACTTATGGGATATTCCGACTGAAATCAACCGTAAAAACAATAATCCATATTTAGGTAGAGTAGAACTGGACGAAGGCCGTTTCCCCTCATTTATGAGTACCAAAGGAAGCGCAGACCGCCTGAAAAAACTAAATGAAGCAGTAAAAGCCATCGGTTGGAAAGGCATAGGTGGATGGATCTGTGCACAAAAGAGTGAAAATTTTCCCAATGTATCGGAAGAAGAATATTGGACAGATCGCATTAAGGCTGCTCATGAAGCGGGTTTCGACTATTGGAAAGTAGACTGGGGACATAACTCTAGAAATGACCAATGGAGACAAATGCTCACAGAGATAGGCAAAAAGTACGCACCGAATCTTTGGATTGAGCATGCCATGAAAAATGAGTATATTGAATTCAGTGATGCATTCCGCACCTATGATGTAGAGAATATCATTGCCATTCCTATCACAATTCAACGTATAGTCAACTTACTTCCCTATAAAGCAAAGAATAATGCAAAAGGTATCATTAATTGTGAAGATGAAGCTTACATCGCCGTAGGTTTAGGTTGTGCTATCGGTGTAATGCGTCATGAGTTTGCCGGAAATTTACCTGATGGCCGCCAAGATCATTCTTTTCCACCCGTTGGCCGTAACTTGAAAAAACGCTTGGATGAAGTTGTGCGTGCTGTAAGATGGCATCGTATCGCAGAACCTTTTGCTGTAGACGGTGATTTCCAGGTCAGTAAAGAAGAATTAGAGGATACCTGGCGCTATCAAGCCGAAGAAAGCTGGGTTAAACACAAAGAAGGTGAGCTACTGAAAAATAGTGCACCGGCTATCGTCAGTCGACGTATGCCACTACCAATCCTTGCAAATAAAGAAGAAGCACGTCCTTACATTTTAGCCTCCCGCTATACTAATGGTGCCGTAGCTATTGCTGCCATTGGACGTACTTTAGAACATGAATACATCTCAAACCCTGCATCAGTAACTGCGACCCTCAATAATTGGGAGAAACCTATCGGACTTTTCGGTTATTTTAAAGATGTAACGCTTGTTTTATCAGAAGCATCCAAAAACAAGATCAAGAAGATTTATGCACAAGACCTGGCCGGTGATACCCCGGTCGACATCACCCGCAAAGTGAAAATCTACAAGGATCGCATCATCATCCCCGGCAAAACCATTACTGAAGTAGGACTAATGAGCTGCACAGAAGGTGACATCTCTGATCCAGGTCTCGTAATGAAAATCATAACCCGATAAAGCAACAAAAGAATCATATGAATTTTTGCAAGTACATTCTTCTCTTCTTATGCCTGGCAACTTGTCTGACAAGTTGCAATGAGCCAAAGAAATTGACCGGTTACGTCAATCCGTTATTAGGTACAGCCACCCTTTGGGAACCTGATGACTTAGGCTATGTACGCAAAATCAAGGGACGCACCTGGGGTGCTGAAGTATTCCCCGGTTCATCGCTTCCCAATGCCATGGTACAAGTCAGTCCGGTTACTCAATTTCGCAGTGGTGCAGGTTATCAATATGAAGACAGTGTGATCTACGGATTCTCGCATACCAGTAAAGGTCACTGGAATTTGCTACACGTACCCATACTACCCGTAACAGGAAAAGTGACAGCAAACGATTATTGCTCAACCTTCAGCCACAACAACGAATCCGCCCGTCCGGGATATTATCAGGTATTTCTGGATAGATACAACGTGAATGCAGAGTTGACTTCAACGTTGCGTTGCGCTTATCATAAATATACCTTCCCCAACGAAGCGGATAAGGCAGTACTGGTAAACGTGAAGCGTTCGAACAACAACGTCAGAGAATGGGATATCCAGAAGGTTGATGACAACACTTTCACCGGTTCCCAGTCCGGTGAAGGTAAAATCTACTATTATGCTATATCAAACCATAAAATTAGTGATATCAAACAGTTGAAAGAAGGGGAAAAAGATGAAGTGGCAATAGTGCATTTTGTCGACAGTAAAGGAAGTAAACCTCTGGAACTTAAAATTGGTTTCTCATTTGTAAGCGTAAAGAATGCCAAAATGAATCTGGAAACAGAAATGCTGAATAAAAGCTTTGCGCAGGTACAAAACGAAGCCGATGACACTTGGGAAAAATTATTAAGCAAAATCAGTGTAGAAGGAGGTACAAACCGTGAAAAGGGATTGTTCTACTCTTGCCTATACCGCTCTTTTCTGTGGCCTGCATTACGTAGTGACGTGAACGGTGAATACACTGATGAACGCCATGAAGTGGTAAACAATGGTTTCCGTAAATATACCGACCCCTCTTTCTGGGACGATTATCGCAACAAATTGATTTTACTTGGTATGATCTCACCGGATGTAACCATCGATGTACTGAAATCCATTATAGACAAAGGAGAAAAGCGTAACGGATACATGCCCACTTTCTTCCACGGAGATCATGCTTCTACCTTTGTAGCAGGTAATTATTTACGAGGAATAAAAGACTTCGATATCAATCGCGCCTATAAACTGTTACTAAATAATGCTTTCGTACCCGGCAGAGGCGGAAGACCTTACCTGCAGGAATATATGGACAGAGGCTGGATTGCAGAGAAAGATACCACCAACGTTCCGACTCATGACGAATACAAAGCCGCAGTAACAAAGACCGTGGAATATGCCTACGATGGCTATGCCATTGCTTTGATTGCCAGGGAACTGGGAGATATGAAGAACTATGAAACCTTAATGCAACGTTCAGAAAATTATAAGCACCTTTTCGATACAAGCACAGGGTTCTTTAGAGGACGTATCGACGATGGGAACTGGATTGCAGACTTCGATCCTTACTATCCTTATTATGCATATATGTATAGGGAAGCAAATGCCTGGAATGCCTTATTCTTTGCTCCACATGATCCCAAAGGCATGATTGAACTGTATCCCGACCACAATGCGGTGGAGAACAAGCTGGACTCGCTCTTCTCCGAACCGTGGAGAGGGTACGAAGTAGATAATATGACCGGTTTTATCGGTAATTACTGTCATGGCAACCAACCCGGCCACAGCATTCCCTATACCTACTACTTCATTGATAAACAAGAAAAGGCACAATGCATATTAGACAGCATCATGAACCACTATTACGATATGGGAGCTGACAAGCTGGCTTACGCCGGCATGGATGACGCAGGCGAAATGTCTTCGTGGTATGTATTCAACGCCATTGGTCTGTACACCTATTCACCAGCCGATCCGGAATACATTATTTCTGTACCGCTATTTGATAAAATAACCTTCAACCTGAATGGCAAACCGTTTACCATCACCAAGAAAGGTCATGGCAAAAAAATTATCAGCATCGCTTACGGAAATCAACCTGTAAAAGGTTATTTTATCACCCACCAACAATTACAAGAAGGGAAAAACCTCGTTATAACAACAGAATGATATGAAGAAATATATATTATACATATTACTAGTACCTCCTCTACTCTTCTTCTTATCCGCTTGCGAAGAAACAAAGACCGTATCAGAAGGCAACTTTAACTTCAACCGTGAGTTCCCATTGGAAGCTCCGGTCGAAAACTCCTTGCTGACACAATGGGCCCGGAAAGAGGTAAAGGACTCCCTCCTGATTGATGATATGGAGGGAAGAAACAACTGGAGAATGACAGAAGGTATTGCCACATTGGAGTATACCGATGAACGTTCTATCGATGGTAAACATTCATTGCGTTACCATACTTCCATGAAAGATACAGCTTATATTATGCTACCGGAGAATCGTACTCCGTGGGGATCATTTGGTGGTCAGCAAGGAGGAGGTGCACATTTCGGCATTACGTTTGACGAACCACAGGATTGGACAGCCTATAATCGCATTTCCATTTGGGTTTATATTCATCCTTCCAAGACTCCAATCCACCATTTCTTTCTGGATATAGTGAACGAAGGAACAGACTATAACACAACTACTCCCCGCCACGATACAGTCATACAAGACCTGATACCGGGCCAATGGCATAATGTAGTGTGGGAAATCTCCGATTTACCACGTAATAGAGTGAAGCAATTCAATATTTTCCAAACCCTGATTGGCTATGAACCTGGCAATGATGAGTTCGTTACATTTGATTTCGACCGCTTGCAACTACAGAAAGTAGATGCCGACCACTATGATGGATGGAGCATTCCTAATACACAGTTTGCCTATTCACACATCGGATATCGTCCTTACGATATCAAACAAGCACTGACTGATATTAGTAAGGTCGACGAGTTCCAATTGCTTAATACACAAAAAGAAATAGTTTATACCGGCATTGCAAAACCGATAAACAACAAGAACGGTTCGTTTACCCTATTAGACTTTACCGACTTTACTACTCCGGGAACCTATTACCTGAGCTATAATTCACATGAATCGAAGTCATTCCCTATCAACGAATATGTATGGCTGGAACCAATGTTCAGCGGCATCAATTTCTACTTCTGCCAACGTTGCGGATATGAAGTTCCCGGTATTCATGGTATTTGTCATCAAGACTGGCAAGGCTTCTACAACAATGAGAAGAAAGTTATCAACGGCGGATGGCATGATGCCGGCGATATGTCACAAGGTTATTACCGTACAGCTATCGGAGCTTACGTACTATTACGCAATTTACAACAAGTAAAAGATAAGCCTGAACTAACCGGTTTAGCAACCAAGCTGAAAGACGAAGCCCTATGGGGATTGAAATGGATAGCAAAGAACCGGTTCAGTGACGGATACCATATCAGTTGGGCACGTCAACGCATTTATTCGGACAACATCATCGGCACTCCTGACGATGTAGTAATCAAGGCCGTAAATGTACCTTGGGAGAACTTCCTGGGCGCAGCAGTACTGACACTTGCCGAACAATACTATCAAGACATTGACACCAATTTATTGGAAGAGATGCGAGAAACCGCCTTGGAGAACTGGCAACAGGCATACAAAAGCGGAAAAAACTGGAATAAAGCCACTTACCTTGAAGCATCCTGGGGTACTATCGCCTCCATCCTCCTCTATCAAAAAACAAATGATGATAAATATAAAGAGGCTGCCCTATGTTTCGGTCGGTTGCTAACTGAGTGTCAGGAAACCACTTTCCAAGAAGGTATTCCCATCACCGGTTATTTCTATACAGACTCTGATCGCAAAACGATATTACAAAACAATCACGGTGCATTCAACGAGGCTCCAATGCTCGCCTTGCGTAACTTGTGCCAAGCATTCCCCGACGACCAGGATTGGATGAAGTGGTATAGCTCAGCTGTCATCTACAGCGATTTCTTCTTGAAACGGGGTAGCAAATTCTCCGCACCTTACTACCTGTTACCCACCGCTGTATTTCGCAAATCGGATATGCTTGCTATTGAAGATGAAAACAAACGTAATTTCAGCTTGATTCAATTCAATGATGGGACAGCTTTAAATGACGAATATACACTGCGTACTTTTCCCATTTGGGATAGTAACCTGTTTCACGGAGGAACATCTTGCCATCTATCTACATCCTGGGCACTGGCTGAGGCTTCCCGCCTGAGGCATGATAAAAGCGGGATGCAATTGGTAGGTAAACAGTTGGAATGGACATTCGGTCACAATCCGTTCAACCAAACGCTGATGTATGGTGTCGGTTATAATTTCGCTCCCCAATTTGCATATTGCACCAAAAACGTAGTCGGTTCGTTGGCCGTAGGTATGGATTGTATACGCGGAGACAAACCTCATTGGAATGGTTCAACTTATGCCACCTGCAAAGAAATGTGGATTGCACCGGTCAATAGATTTATGGGTACGGTTGCCGCTTTCAACGAAAATATTGATAGTCTGAAGCAAAAACACAACATTCAAATCAGTATCGAGAAAGAAGATATGTCGGCTTCTTCACAAAAAGCCGTTATCAGGTTGACTGGAGAAGGTACACATCAATTAGCTATGCATTTGCAAAATGCTACAACAGACTTCCAACCTCAAAAGGTGGCACTTATGAAAGGTGAAGAAAAAAAAGATTGAAGTTATTTTCAATATTCAGGATACTAACAAACCATTTGTTGCAGCTATCATTGCTGACGCTGACGTACAGTTAATCAATGATGTGAGTGGTGCCTATTACTAAAGAGGCAAGCGGCATCATTAACAAAGAAAGGTGATAAAGCAGTGTTTCCACCACTCTATCACCTTTCCATCATTTATCACCTAAACCTATATATTATTTGTCTGTGCATCCCTTTGTGCTGAAAGCAACCAACATCCAAACCATCTTTTCCTGTTCTTTCAGATAGCCTGTCATCAGGTCGGCAGTAACGTCGTCACCAGCTTCATTAGCCAGTTCAATGATCTTTCTTTCCTCACCAATGAGGTATCCGTAAGTTTCAAGAATATTGCTGACTGCATCGCTACCACAAGCTACGTCAGATACTTCTTTGATCTTTGCAACTTTCAGGTATTCGCTGAACTTGTTTTCGGGTACACCACCCAACATCAGGATACGTTCTGCAATTTCGTCCACCTTCTCGGCTGCGTCGTCATACATACTTTCAAACTTCTCGTGCAATACGAAGAAACCATATCCCTTGATGTTCCAGTGGAAACCGCGCAGATTCGTGTAATACACCTGGAAATCTGCCAAAAGCTGATGCAATGCTGATACTACGTTAGCTACTCCCGATTCATTTAACTTGGTATAATTTAAAGTCTTCATAATTTTATGGTTTTAATAATTTATACTGTTTTTCTTTTTTTCTGTTGCAAAGAAAGTGCAAATCGAAAGCAGAAGCAAGCTTGCTTGATTATGCTGAGATGCAGCCTTTCTTCGTTTTTTGTACAAAGATAAGGCGGAAACCAATGCTTGTCAAACAGATAATTTCTATCTTTGCATAGACAGAATCTATATAACCCGTTCAAACCCCTTATTTATCATGACTTTACAACAACTGGAATACATTCTTGCCGTTAATCAGTTCCGTCATTTCACCAAAGCCGCGGAACATTGCCGTGTAACTCAACCCGCCCTGAGTGCCATGATACAGAAACTGGAAGACGAGTTAGACACCAAGATATTCGACCGTAGCCAACAACCCATCTGCCCTACTCCCGTCGGACAACTCGTAATAGAGCAAGCCCGTATCGTATTGGAACAGGCAGGCCATATAAAGGATATTATTGAAGAAGAAAAGCACTCCTTGTCGGGTGTTTTTAAATTAGGTATACTCCCCACCATTGCCCCTTATCTGTTGCCCCGCTTCTTTCCGCAACTGATGAAGAAATATCCTAAACTGGATATCCGCGTAACGGAGATGAAAACGAAGGACATCAAACAAGCCCTTATAAAAGGAGACATAGATGCCGGCATTATCGCCACCCTGCCCGAGAAGGATGACTTCCGCCAGATACCTTTATTCTACGAACAATTCTATGCTTATATCGCGCGCGAAAGTAATCTGTTCGATAATAAGATTATCCGTACCTCCGATCTCAGCGACGAACAGCTTTGGATGCTGGACGAGGGACATTGCTTCCGCGACCAGTTAGTTCGCTTCTGCCAGATGAAAGCGGCGCAAGCCAGCCAGATCGCTTATCATCTAGGTAGTATGGAGACATTCATGCGTATGGTAGAAAGCGGTAAAGGTGTTACCTTCATTCCCGAACTTGCCATCGATCAGCTTAACGATACACAGAAGGAGTTGGTGCGCCCCTTTGCCATTCCCACTCCTACCCGGCAGATCATTCTTATCACCAATGAGCACTTCATACGAACCACTTTATTGGAGGTACTCACAAAAGAAATACAAGCGTCTGTACCCCGCGAAATGCTGTCCCTGCGGGCAACTCAGTGCGTTGTATAGATTTCGTCTATCGGCCCATAAATCTTTTCAATCGTTTTTTTGTTCTATCGGCAAAAGATGCTATATTTTTGCATCATCGAAAAAACAAAGTACTAAACCTTTTAAAACAAAAAAGATTATGGAACCAATTATCAATTCTCAGCTTCCTGAATTCAAAGTTCAGGCATTCCAGAACGGAAGTTTCAAAACAGTAACTAACGAAGATGTAAAAGGCAAGTGGGCTATTTTCTTCTTCTATCCCGCAGACTTTACGTTTGTATGCCCTACCGAACTGGTGGACATCGCTGAAAAATACGAGCAATTCCAGGCAATGGGTGTAGAGGTATACTCGGTAAGTACCGACTCTCACTTCGTGCACAAAGCATGGCACGATGCATCCGAAAGTATCCGCAAGATCAAGTATCCGATGCTGGCAGACCCTACAGGCGTGCTGACACGTGCATTCGGTGTAATGATTGAAGAAGAAGGTATGGCTTACCGCGGCACATTTGTCGTGAACCCCGAAGGCAAAATCAAGATTGCCGAAATACAGGACAATAACATCGGACGTAATGCCGACGAACTTCTTCGCAAGGTAGAAGCAGCACAGTTCGTTGCAACACACGACGGTGAAGTATGTCCCGCAAAATGGAAGAAAGGCGGCGAAACACTGAAACCAAGTATAGATTTGGTTGGTAAAATTTAAGTTCACATCCCTTTTTTATTAGCAAGGTCCCCTTTATCCATTGCACACATAGAGGGGGCCTCTTTTATCTTACATTAGTATATACTGTTATGTTAGAAACAAGCATTTTAAATCAAGTACGCAGTGTCTTCCAAAACCTGGAAGCACAGTACACTTTTCATATCACCTGCCATCCCCGGCACGAAAGCGCACAGGAACTGACAGAGTTGCTGAAAGATGTAGCAGGATGTTCCGATAAACTCTCCTGTGAGGTAACTGAAACCGAAGAACCGAAGTTGGAATTCTCTTTGCTGAAAAACGGAAAAGAAACCGGTGTCAAATTCCGCGGAATACCGAACGGTCATGAATTCACATCTTTGCTTCTGGCAGTACTGAATGCCGATGGAAAGGGGAAAAATCTTCCTGATGAAGCCATCAGCCGACGCATTCAGGCGTTGAAAGGACCTATTTCATTGCAGACTTATGTATCATTGACATGTACCAACTGCCCCGATGTAGTGCAGGCCCTGAATATAATGGCTCTGCTGAACGGGCAGGTCACACACGAAATGATAGACGGTGCTCTTTTCCAGGAAGAAGTGGATGCACTGAAAATACAAGGCGTACCATCCGTCTATGCCAACGGTAAATTGCTTCATGTAGGACGCGGCACCTTAGGTGAACTTCTGCAGAAGCTGGAAGAAATGTTCGGCTCCGAACCTGTGGGAAATGCAGAACCTATCTCACAGACTTATGATGTCCTCGTATTAGGTGGTGGACCGGCAGGTACCTCTGCTGCGATTTATTCAACCCGCAAGGGATTACGGGTAGCTATTGTAGCTGAAAAGATCGGTGGTCAGGTAAAGGAAACCGTAGGAATCGAGAATCTGATTTCCGTACCGCAGACTACAGGTGCACAGTTGGCAGACAATTTAAGAAGCCATATCAATCATTATCCCATCGACTTGTTTGAAGACCGTAAGATAGAGAAGGCGGAGCTTCAAGGAAAAGAAAAGAGGATTTCAGTAGTGGGCGGTGAAGTATTCATATCTCCCAGTGTAATTATTGCTACCGGTGCAAGCTGGCGCAAACTGAATGTGGAAGGTGAAACGGAATACATAGGCAGAGGAGTTGCTTTTTGTCCGCATTGCGACGGACCGTTCTATCAGGGGAAAGACGTAGCCGTTATCGGTGGCGGAAACTCCGGTATAGAAGCAGCCATCGACTTGGCAGGTATCTGCCGGAAAGTGACTGTCTTTGAATTTGCTGATACACTGAAAGCCGACCAGGTACTGCAAGAAAAGGCACAAAGCTTGCCGAATGTAGAAATCTTCACTTCTTCACAGACTACAAAGGTAGTGGGAAACGGTGATAAGGTAACAGCTATCCGCGTCAAAGATCGTGTAAGTAATGAAGAACGGGATTTCCCATTGGATGGTATCTTCGTACAGATTGGTCTGGCAGCCAATAGTGCTCCTTTCCGTGACATACTGGAAACGACTCCAATAGGCGAAATCAAGATCGATGCTTTTTGTCGCACCACGCTTCCGGGCGTTTATGCGGCAGGAGATGTTTCGAACGTTCCCTACAAACAGATAGTAATTGCAATGGGTGAAGGTGCAAAGGCGGCACTGTCAGCATTTGATGACCGCATCCGGGGAATTGCATAATAGGTACGCGGACGACGCGTTCGTCCGCCTAATCCGCGTCGTCCGCGTACCTATCTCCTAGAAAGAAATTCAGCAATATCCTCTTTTTCTTCCATGCCCAATTTCTGCCGTATAACCGTCTTACGTTGATACACCGTCCGTATACTTTGCTGGATAACCACGCTAATCTCTTTCGTTGAAAAGTCCGACTTCAACAAACAGCAGAGTTGCAGTTCCTTTTCATTCAGGATATTTCCATACTTCTGACTGATACGGGTATAAAAGCCATCATGCACCATATCAATAGTCTTATATAAATCACTCCAAACCAGCAAATCATCTACCGCTACATCTTTATTGGCTATCCGTCCCATCTGTACCAATAGCTCCTGATGATCGGAACTGGGATTCGTAGCCACAATACGTATCAGGCCTAACTGCTGAAGCAGCATCTTCTTGACAAACTTATCATTATTGCCGCTTTCATCGCCTTCCGTCTCATTCAACAGACGGCGCAAGGCTTCCAATTCTTCTTCTTTCTCTACAAGCAAATGCTTTCTTCTCTGCAAATACCAGGCAACAGCCAGCAACAACAAAATACAGAGAGCCACCAATCCGACAAAGAAGGTCCGTTCTTTCTGCTTTTCCAATTGGAGATTCATGTTCTGCTGTTGCAGTAACAGTTGTACCTTTCCTTTTTGGGCTATCACCCGCTGATCACGGATAAAGCTGTTATACAGCCGGTTTGAAAAGAACGCCACATCCCGAATTGTAAAAGAGCGACTATCCGTATAATTCATCAACGTTTTCTGTACCAGATAAAAGTTAGCCAACGACAAGTCCTGGTCAATATAGGGTGAACGCACGCTATCTCCCATTTGTATATAGTAGCGAGCGGAATCCATCTGACCCATATTCAGAAAATAACGCGAAAGAGCATAATAAGATAAGGACTCGAAAGGGTGTTTAGTTTCTTTATATTCTTGTAAACTATGGCGCTGCAAATTGATGGCTTCCTGATTCTTTCCGGAATCACTCAGTATATCAGCGTAGTTGCGCATCACATAGTACAATGCCTTCAAAGAGTCTGTGGAGGTATACAGGCATTCAGTAGCTTTACGGAGAGCCAACAGTGCAGAATCATTCTGATTTGCACAGTAGTACGATATTGCCAGGCTGTTGTAGTTATTATATTGTCGGGTGGAATCAGGCTCTATAGTTATCAATTGCTTCTGTAGGCGTATCAGACCTTCAAAATCATCATTACCTTCCCCTATATTCTCTACAGACCGCAGCAAATCAAGACGGGCAGCCGTATCGCCGCGCAGGGCTGCAATGCGATTCCCTTCAACCATCATCTCAGTGGCTTCTTTATATCTCTCGCTATCGTAGAAGTAATGCGCCGCCAGTTTGTAGGTACGCAGCAAGCGCAATGTGTCACCCACATCCGGTCTTCCATAATAATCCAGAGCATATAACAGCAAAGAATCTTCATTCATCACCCAATGCGCATTATAGTGGGCTTGCCCCATAGCCAGCGCAAACCGTGCCCGCAACGAGTCCGGCAATACTTCGGGATCTTTCACCGACCGAAGCAGAGCAATCGCCTCCTCTGCATTCTGCTGTAACATTTGCTCCGCCTTTTCTATTTGGATGCGTTGCAATGACAGGACTTCCGTACATGCTGCTAATGCCAACACGCATACCCAACCTATCAAACCATGTTTCAATGCTTTCATGCCGTTTTTCCTTCTTGCTTTAAGTCTTTGCAAAGATAGATATTTATCAATTAACGGAAGTTACGGTCTCCCTTTTTTTGCACTTTTCTTTATATATAAACCTGAAATGGGAAGATATAAACTTTTTCATAAAGCGCAGCTCAAAACCCTTTAATTTTCAAATAGTTGCAAAAGTCATTGCACTTTATTTAGTACCGCATATAAACCGCTTTTCTGTTTCTATCGCTCTACCTTTGTCATGTTCAAAGAACAGAAATAATCACTAAAAATAATAAGAAAAATGAAAAGATTAAGTATCATTTTAGAAGTATTATTCCTATGCACCTCCCTGATGGCTGCAAACAAAATCACAGGGAAAATCATCGATGAGAGTAACAATCAGAACATCGAGTATGCCAATGTCAGCCTGATGACTCAAGACTCGGCATTCATCACCGGAGCTGCCACAGACAACGACGGACACTTCTTACTGAAAGAGGTCAATAATGGAGATTATATCTTATGCATCTCATGCGTCGGATACGAGAATTCCTGCCTCTCCATCCATAACCTGCAAGCCAATCTGAATCTGGGAGAACTGCCCCTGTCACCCGATAATGTAATGTTGGAAGGCGTTACCGTCACAGCGAGCCCCATCATCAAAAAGACCGACCGGCAAATTATCCTCCCGACCGAAATGCAAACCAAAGCTGCTTCCAACGGAGTTTCCTTACTGAGAAATCTGCAACTGTCACGCATCCTGATCAATCCGATAGACAACAGCATCACGGTTCCTGGAGGAGACAATGTACAGCTTAGGATTAACGGTATAGAAGTGACTCAAGCTGAAATAATTGCCATCCGCCCGGCAGATGTGATCCGCATCGAGTATATAGACAATCCCGGCGCACGCTACGTAAATGCAGGTGCCGTATTAAACTACATTGTAAAGAGAAGAGAATCGGGAGGAAGTATCTCTGCTGATCTCACCAACGGAGTATCCGATACGGGATACGGCGAACATAACCTCGCAGCCAAATACCACTTCAACAAGTCTGAACTCAGTACTACCGTATATTGGGGACAGAGAGATCTGAAGTGGACACGCGAAAACTATGAAAATTTCCACTTCCCGGAGGCTTATCAAGAAAATAGAGAAGTAGGAGAGCCTACTAAAGTAAAGTATGATAACCTTAACTTCAATCTCAATTACAGCTATCAGGATAATGACAAGCAACTTCTCAACATTGCTCTCAGAAACCAATACAGTGATACCCCAGTTCCATGTCGGACAGAATCAGTACATTGTATGAAGGAGATACCTCCTACTCCATATCCGACCTTTCCGCCTCCAAAGTACTTATCCCCTCTTTGGATATCTATTACCAGAGAAATCTGAAAAACAAACAGACAATCTATGCGGATGTAGTGGCTTCTTATCTGGACAGCAAGAATGAACGGACTTTTATGCAGAAAGCCCTTAATAATGACAATAATGATACGGATATCTATTCGGAAACCAAAGGTGAGAAGTACTCCATCATCGGTGAAGGTATCTACGAAAAACAATTCAATACGGGTAAGTTTACCGGAGGTATCAAGCATACACAGGCCTATTTGCAAAACAGATATTCGGGCAATATAGAAAATAGAATCACGATGAATACGGCCGAAACTTACTTATTTGCCGAGTATCAATCCAAGATAAAAGCACTGAACTACACTGTAGGGATTGGAGCTATGAGAACTTATAACAGCCAGGAGCAGTATTCTTCCGAGAAGTATATAGTCAAGCCTTCTTTAAGCCTGTCGTACTCTATAAATGGGAAGTGGTTTTTCAGATACAACGGATACGTGTCGGGTTATGCTCCTTCCCTGTCCGACCTGAACGACATTTCACAAGCAATGGATAAGTACCAGATACGCAAAGGAAATCCCGACTTAAAGTCTGTTACATTCTATGCCAATACACTATCTGCCAGCTGGCAAAGCAAGTATGTATCTGTCGGTTTGTTTGGAAGATACAGTTATGACAATAAGCCGATTATGGAAAACACCTATTACGAAGACGGGTATTTTGTCCGCACTACCGAGAATCATAAAGGTTTCCACCGGATCAATCTGGAGACATCTATACAGATACGGCCTTACAGAGAGTATATCTCTATCAAGCTTACTCCGTTCCTGAACCGCTATATCAGTTACGGCAATACCTACACGCATACACACACCAATGCAGGGTTGCGAGGCAGCCTGATGGCAATGTACAAGAACTGGGTACTGATGGCAGAAATGAATACCAGCAACCACATCCTGTGGGGTGAAACACTGACTAAAGAAGAAAAGCTGCACACCATTATGGCGGGATACAATACGGAGAAATGGGGCCTGTCTATCGGGGTGCTGAACCCGTTCACCAAGAAGTATGAACAGGAAATAGAGAACCTCTCAAAATCGGCTCCCTATCGCCAATTAGCATATTCCAAGAACTTAAGACTTCTGTTCATGGTAAACGTATCCTTCAACCTGGACTTCGGAAAGAAGCGCAACAGTCAAGGCAGAAGAATCAATAATAAGGATACTGATACAGGTATTTTGTCCGGAAACAAATAATTGTCTCCCTCAGGAAATGCAGGAACCTGCCCACTAATTGATAATATTCAATTCTTTAATCAGGTTCCCAGCTTTCCCGTATTTCTCAATCATAAATAAAATATAGCGCACATCCACTCCAATAGTACGCTGCATCTTCGGTTCATAAAGAATATCACTGCCCATAGCCTCCCAGTTTCCATCGAAAGCTAATCCCAGCAATTCACCTTTCGAATTGAACATCGCACTGCCGCTATTGCCACCGGTAATATCATTATTAGAGATAAAGCAAACCTTCATTTCGCCCTTTTCATCGGCATATCTTCCAAAATTACGGGAAGAAAGCAGAGATACCAACTCCGGCTGTACTGCAAAATCCACATCTCCTACATGGGCTTTCACCTTCTCCAGTACACCTTTTGTCGTTGTATAATAATCATATTCCGCTCCGTCAAACGGAGTATAGCCGCATACCGTCCCAAAGCTCAATCGCATGGTGGAATTAGCATCCGGATAGAAATTACGAGATGCATACATCCTACGGATAGCCCCATTCAACAGGCGTTCTCCACGAATGATTTCCGTAGTAGGTGCCTGCGTCTGCATATTCATATCGAACAACATTGTCAGCATATCAATGCCCAGTGAAATAGCCGGATCATCGAAAATCTGATAGGTAGTGTCCCGTTCAAGAAAGCGCTTCAATCCACGGGGAGTAGTCAGCTCAGAACTTGCATAAAGACTATCTACGAAAGCTTTCTCATCCCCATCATATTTCTGTGCGATAGTATGGTAGATTTCCGGCAAGAAGGTGGTATCCACTTTTGAGCGATACTCCTTCAGCAGTGCCGTAAATACTTCCTTGTCTATATCCAGATCCAAATTAGAGTATTGTTCAACGATATCCTTCAAGGCAGCAATAACAGTTTTCTGTTCCCCTTCAAAGTCAAAGTTCAGAATCTTCAGGGCAAGCTGCACGAGCTCCGGTCCATACAGGAAAGACTCAACAAAGTAAGCCTGCGCACGGTTTATCTCCCGGCGATTCTTGTAGTTCAGTTCCAAATCCGTAAACAGTTGAAGAAGTTTCTCACGTTCTTCCGGATTCTGCTGTATCCACCGACGGATTTCCTGCTCCATTTCGCGCTTCTTATCTAAGATTCCCAACTTACGGATAGCACGGTTGACGCCGATACTGTTCTTCCAATAGTTGGAGCTTTCATCATACTTGGAAGCATACTTAATACGTATGCTGTCTTTACTGTCCATTTCACGCTTCCAGATGGCTTGCTTCACACCACGAATATCAATCTGAGCCTGATTGGAGTTATTCATCATTTCCTCGATGCCGAATGAAGAAAGGTAACGTTCCGTACTTCCCGGATAACCTATCGTCATACAGAAAGAGCCCTCCTTATAGCCATCCAGTGAAATCGGAGCTACATATTCAGGATGATACGGGACATTATCAGGGGAGTAATCGGCAGGCCGATTCTTGCGATCTGCATAAATACGAAATACACAAAAATCTCCTGTATGCCGGGGCCACACCCAGTTGTCCGTATCCCAGCCGAACTTACCGACAGAGGAAGGAGGTGCAAACACCAGCCGCACATCGTTGAAATCGCGGTAAACGGAAAGCCAGAATTCATTGCCTCCATAATAAGCATCTACCACGCCAAGCAAAGTGGAGTCTTTCAGGGATACCTCACCACCTATTACCATCATCATAGAGTCTACCGCACTGGAACGTTCCATCTCGTTCATCGAAGGCTTAACAACTCCCAGCACACGCTTGGTCACATCTTCCGTACGAAGCAGGAAGCGAACGTAAAGCTCCGGATTAGGCAATTCCTCTGCACGACTACGAGCTACGAAACCATCTTTCAGGTAATCATGCTCCACTGATGAATGTTGCTGCACACTGCTGAAGCCGCAGTGATGATTGGTAAACACCAACCCGTCTTCCGACACTACCACACCGGAACAAAATCCTCCGAAGCTGACTACTGCATCTTTCAATGAGGGTTTCTTCGGATTATATAGTTTATCGGCAGGCATTTGCAGGCCGAGTTCTTTCATCGTTTTACGGGTCTGTTTATTCAGGTTTCCCAGCATCCACATACCTTCGTCCGCCTGTCCCGTCAACGTGAAGAGGCTGCAAGCAGCAATCAGTATATACTTTAGCTTCATTCTATTTCGTATTAAATTATTCTGCAATCAGTCTTAGTTGTTTCGCTCCCGTACGTGCTTTCAGCCATTCGGTGATTTTCTGTTTCTCGTGGGCGTCGGGATGCTTGCCAAACTTCAGTACGGCAAGTGTAATGGTATCTGTCCGTACCGAATCAACCGTCAGTTCTATGGCATGAGAGATAGAAACTGTTTTCACTGATGGATAAAGTACTTTTAGTTCCGGAACAATCTTTTTGCCCAATTCATCGAAAGACTTATATCTTGCCAGGCTCTGTTCCAGCACCGTAATCTTCTTTGTTTGTTCCACCAGTCGTTCTTCACTGTTCTTATAGAAGTCTTCCATCACCATAGCCCGGATAGAAGAAATATCCACAGCTTCATTATTCATTCCCTGAAGAACAATCAGCTTTGTTTCACCTAACTTATAATCCTTCATCTTACTACGGGCAATGGCAATCGAAGCCTCGGGAACTTCTTGTCCGATCAGTACCACGCGTATCTCATTATCCTTGCTGCCATGATAATGGATTTTCTTATCCAATACCTGTGTATTCTCAAAAGAAAGCTGTTCGGCAACAAACCGGTTGGCAGCACTCTCATAAAAAGTACTCTGAATAATGCCTACCGTCAAGTAAATAGCCGGACACATGGTCAGCACTGCAATGAGTATAATGTATTGACGTACTTTCTTCTCCCGCTTCTTATCCACAAACTCTTTACGCTGGAAGTGCATCACACGCACCCCGGCAAACGTGGCAAGACTGATAAATACCGAATTAATGAAGTAGAGATAGAATGCTCCGAGGAAATAAACCAAGTTACCCGTTGCCAGCCCGTAACCTGCCGTACAGAGTGGAGGCATCAAAGCCGTAGCAATGGCAACACCGGGAATTACGTTTCCTTTCTCCTTGGTAGATAGGGCAACCACACCGGCAAGACCACCCATCAATGCGATGAATACGTCATAAATCGTAGGTGAAGTACGTGCCAGAAGCTCCGACTGTCCTTCGGCAACAGGGCTTACAAGAAAGAAGATAGTAGCTGTAGTTACACTGAACAGAGTGGTTATCAGAAAGCTCTTCAGTGAACGTTTCATCAATTCAAAGTCATTCAGACCGACAGAAAGTCCCACCCCCATGATAGGTCCCATCAGTGGAGAAATCAACATGGCACCGATGATTACGGCCGTGGAATTGACATTCAGTCCCAATGATGCCATAAAAATGGCAAAGATCAAAATCCACAGGTTAGCCCCTTTAAACTCTACTCCTTTGCGGATGGAGTCTACTGTTTCCAGCTCATTGTCCTTGTCTTTCCTCAGATCAAGATACTCGCTCAGGAACTTTTTAACGGCAAAGACTTTTCGGTTTTGTTCAGGTGTTTCCATCATATCATTTACAATTTGACGATTTACAATTTACAATTTGCCATGCGGACTATTCTAATGTCTTATGATACGGTTCAGAATTGGTATTTGATTCAGCGGCAAATCACGCTTCACAACGTAAGCGATAAACAGTATCAGCAGAACTGTACGGTATGCCATACGCAGGTAGATATTGTCTATCGGCACATATTCGGCAGCGAGATAAAGCACAGCAGCAAGAAGCACATACATACCGATTGCTTTCAAATCATACTGTATCGGATATTTCTTCTGACCCACAAAGTAAGAAAGCAACATAGCAACGCCATATCCTGTAAATCCAGCCCAAGCACAAGCAATATAGCCATACTTCGGAATCAGGAAGACATTCATCAATATCAGGATAGTGCAGCCTGTCAATGAGAAGTAAGCTCCCCAACGGGTTTCATCAATCAGCTTGTACCAGAAAGACAGGTTGAAATAAATGCCCATAAAGATTTCCGCCGCCATAACGATAGGTACTACCCGTAATCCGTCCCAATAATCACGCCCGATGATATGGCGCAGAATGTCCAGATAGAACATTACTGCCAGAAAGGCGAGTAAAGTAAAGATGATAAAGAACTTCATAGCCTGGGCATACATCTCACGGCTATCTTTCTCCTTGCTCTTACCAAATACAAAGGGTTCATAAGCAAAGCGGAATGCCTGAGTAAACATGGCCATAATCATGGCAATCTTACTGGCAGCTCCGTAAATGCCGAGTTGTATGGTAGCCTCAGCCTCATCAGGATAAACAAAGGGAAAAATAATCTTATCGGCCACTTGATTCAAGATACCTGCCATACCCAGTATCACCAATGGCAAAGAGTAACGAAGCATCCGTTTCAGTAACTCTCTATCCAGTACATAGGTAAATCCCCTCAGTTCCGGTATCATGCACAACATGACAACAGAAGTACATATCAGATTGAAGAGGAAAGCATAACCTACATCATTCCCTTTCAGAACGACGTAATAGAAAAGATTGAGAGCAATATTGAGGAAGATAAACAACAACTTCAGTGCAGCAAACTTAATGGGGCGTTTCTTATAACGCAAATAAGCGAACGGAATACTTTGAATAGCATCCATTGCCACCACAATCATCATCATACCTATATACCAGGGGTACTCTCCGTATTCCAACCACCCGGCAATAGGTTCCAAAAACAGCAATCCCAAAGCTACAAATATCACTGAGCCGAAACTTACGCTCAACAAGGTGGTGGAATATACCCGCATCGGATCATCTTGCCCTTTATTGGCAAAACGGAAGAATCCCGTTTCCATACCACACGTCAGCAATACCAGCATCAATGCCACCCAGGCATATATATTCGTAACCACACCATAACCACCCGATGATGCAGGTAAAGCTATCGTATATACAGGCACTAACAGATAATTGAGAAAACGTCCTACAATACTGCTCACCCCGTAAATAGCTGTTTCTTTTGCTAAGCTTTTTAATCCCGCCATGTTTTCTTAATTAATGAACAGAACTATCTATATTCCCAATCCGGGAAGAAAATAGAGATAGTATTTGTTCTCAGTCGTTAAATAAGGTACGCTGACTATTGTAAAGACTACGTCCTAAATGCTTATAAGCCAGTTCAGTTACTTCACGTCCACGGGGGGTACGTTTTAAGAACCCCTCTTTAATCAGGAACGGTTCATACACCTCCTCTAAAGTACCGGCATCTTCACCCAATGCCGTAGCAATGGTAGTAAGCCCTACCGGACCACCTTTGAACTTATCGATAATGGTACAAAGTATCTTATTGTCGATTTCATCGAGCCCATACTTATCGATATTCAGTGCTTCCAAAGCAAAGTTGGCAATCTCCGTATCAATGCTCCCCGACCCTTTCACTTGTGCAAAATCCCGCACGCGGCGCAGCAATGCATTCGCAATACGCGGCGTTCCACGACTACGGGAAGCTATCTCAGACGCTGCTCTTGTAGAGCAAGGTACATTCAATATTCCTGCCGAACGGCGAATAATTCCACTCAACACGTCATCATCGTAATATTCCAAATGCAGATTAATACCAAAACGGGCACGCAAAGGCGCAGTCAGCAAACCGCTACGGGTAGTAGCCCCCACCATCGTAAACGGATTCAGATCAATCTGAATACTCCGTGCAGACGGGCCTTTATCTATCATAATATCAATGCGGTAATCCTCCATTGCGGAGTACAGATACTCCTCCACCACCGGAGAAAGGCGGTGAATTTCATCGATAAACAGCACATCATTCGGTTCCAGACTGGTAAGCACCCCCGCCAAATCGCCCGGCTTATCAAGCACCGGGCCGGAAGTTACCTTAAAGCCCACTCCCAGCTCATTCGCAATAATATTGGAAAGTGTCGTTTTACCCAATCCCGGAGGTCCATGCAACAATACATGATCCAGCGCTTCGCCACGCAGACGAGCTGCTTTAACGAAGATACGCAGATTATCCACCACCTTATCCTGTCCGCTGAAGTCTTCAAAGGATAACGGACGAAGTGCGTTTTCAAAATCGCGTTCCCTACTGGTCAATTGATTATCACGTATATCAAAATCTTCTCGTTCCATTCATTAATTATACAACTTGTTCAACCAATTAATAAATACCTTCGCTTGTTCGGCATCCGGATTCAATACATGAGCGGCAATAGCCTGCCCCATGGGTCTGCCTGGCTCATCCTGCCATGCCAGAAATGTATGTACTTTAGCTTTTGAGCGATGTACTTCTTTATACTGTTGAATGCCTCCAGCTTCCAGTTCAATTAATACAGATTCCGCCTTTTGCATTAAAGCATTTTCTGGGGAAACTAACTTCAGAGCAAAGTCTTCCAGCATTCCCTCCAGATTGTTATTGGGCATAATCCATATGCCAACCACTGCATCGCATCTTTCCAGCGGATGTATAATCAATCCATCAGCAGACAATCCAAGCTTTTCGCAATTATATTTGCCACTCTTTATAAGAATATCAATTAATTGCATCCAACGCCCCTTTATATCAGTATCTGCATCTACCACAATCCCGATACGCTGATAAACTGCCGGATTGGTTAGTGCTATTTTAAATCGTCTGGTAACGCTCTCATCACTTCCGCAAGCTTCTATATTAAAGTTCTCCGTCACCTTGTGATGTGCACATAACGAAGTTATCACATGTAAATCATTTACCCCTTCAACAAACAATTTATAGGGGAAAGTTATCTTATTACTCATATTTACCGTATTTCAACATTACTTTGTGCTATAAACCGCATATCCTCTTCGTTGTTATAGCTCACAGCAACGATATTGCCTTCTCTATCATCCAAGCGAATAATCAGTCCTTGTTTTTTTTCATTGGCTACCACAAAGCTATTTATGCAATCACGACTATGAGAAGTCACAAAGACTTGCACATTCAGTTTTTCAGAAAGCATGAAAATAATCTCCCACAATTTAGTCTGCACTGTATAGTGAAATCCTGTTTCAAACTCATCCAGCAAAAAGACTCCACCTTTGCAGTTAACCAAAGCAAGGATAATGCTCAATATTCGGTTGATGCCATCCCCCATAGAACTTAAGCGAAAGCGCTGACCAGTATTTTTCAAAGTCACAAAAGGTACCCTCACATTAGAGTACTCATTTTCATTCAGAAAATTGAGTCTGTCAATCTGTGGCTCTATAATTTGTAAGGCCTCCACAACATACTTTTCCTTATCTGACAATGAAATTTTATCGAAAAGTATCACATTCCTTTTTCGTTGAAAATCCTGCACCATGATATATTCAAAGGGCATTTTATCTTTCACGTTACTTAAAGTTCTACGCTGAAAGAATGGGATAAGTGCTTTAGGAGCAGAGGAAGAAGTAAGTTCCAATCCATCTCCCAGATATTGCAGTGAAGAAAGTTCAGAAATACTATCAGAATCATTGTATGATACATACTCTTGTATTTCAAACCCATCTTTATTCCTTATAGTCCTTTCAGCAACATGCACTAACCGGATATTCAACAAATCATCTTCTTCACCTATTAAAATAGCAGCAGAGTTATGGAAATCTTTTTTATGACCGCTAAATAGAGAACTATAATGCTCCAGCAGTATTTTATTGGCATCAGTTTCACTTTTTGTGAAATCTACATTCACCATTTCTCCCCTAATATCCAGAACTGTTTTCAGCCATTCATCACTTCCATTCGATATATAGATAGAAATAGCTTCCAGCAATGTAGACTTACCTACATTGTTGCGTCCCACTATCAGATTAACCGGAGCGAGCAACTTAAGCGACAACTCTTTCAGGTTCTTGTAGTTCTTGATGTATAATGACTTCATACCGCAATCTTTTGTTTTCTGCAAAATAACTAATTTATTTTGAGATTATCCCTATAAGTTAACTCTTTTCACAAACAGCCTCACCGTATCAATGCAAAAAGTACCGCATGAGAAAAAACTTCCGCATGCGGTGAAAAACACGTTTGGTCAATATCCTATGGGGGCTTACCCACGAAACGAATGTTGTGCGCAACGTTCTCTTTCTGGATTAGCATGAACGATTCAAAATCTTTTTTAATTCTCATTTTTCATCACATAGTGCCCACTTAGGCCCTCATAACCATCCGGATAAACCAGAAAAAGACATATCCAGTTCAGACCTACTCCCTACCTTCTCCTTACTTCCTCCTTACCTACTCCTTACCTACTCCTTCTTAATATACAAGGAGAAGGTAAGACACAACTAAGTCCGAGACCAGCCTTAATTATGACGAAGTACCACATTTTGAGAATGTTCCACATATATTTAAAATTCATGAAAACAAACCGTCAAAATCAAAGGCTAAAAGAAAAAGTTTATTCATACCTTTGCAGTGCAACACTTTTCAAAGAGCAATGCATGAAGAATCAGAAAAGCCATGCCCAGACTTCTCTCTCCCTTCACAAACAACAAGATATGAATTATTAAAAATTAAACTATCATGGGAAAAATCAAACAAGGAGCTTTCGGCGGATTCACAGGAAAAGTAGGAAATCTGGTAGGATGTACATGGAAAGGGATACCTTATATGCGTACCCGCCCTGCCAACATGACCAACCCACGCACCGAAAAGCAACAGGGACAACGCAGCAAATTTCAGGTAGCACTCAACTTTCTCAGAACAATCACTCCTTTTCTACGCATCGGATACCGGGAATTTGCGGAAAGGCAGACTGCTTTCAACGCCGCCATGTCTTATGTGATGAAAAATGCCTTGGCAGACAGTGAGCAGGGATTAGTAATTGACTATAACAAAGTATTGGTGTCACATGGAAGCCTGACACAAGCATCCAATGCAACAGTCAGCACCGAAGACAGCAAAGCTCTCTTCACCTGGGAGGACAATAGCGAACAAGGGAATGCCATGACTACGGATGCAGCCATGCTATTAGTATACAACAAAGAGAAAACCGTGGCTGTTTATGATACATCAGCAGCTATGCGCTCGGATGGCAACGCCGAACTGGAACTTCCTAAAGACTGGAAGGATGATACTTTGATTGCCTACCTGGGTTTTTGCAGCGCAAACGATGAAAGTGTGGCCAACAGTATATGTCTGCCTATTACCGCTTCATAAATTCTTTTCGTTCTTCTTCCGGAAATTTTTCTATCGCATAGCGCAATGTCGTGCGGGGCATCACTTTACAATGCTTTTCAAGGAACTGCACCAATAAGTCCTTGTCCCGCTTCCCCATTTCCCGCAGCATCCAGCCTACAGCCTTTTGCATCAGATCATGGCGAGTGTGCAAGAAGTGTTCAGAGAGAGCTATAATCTCGATGAAATCGTCGTTTTTGATTAATGTATAGGTAGAGACCACTGCTATGCGCTGATCCCAAAGTAGATCGCTATCGGCCAAACGATAGAGAACATCACGAGGCTTATCCTTCAGATATTCGCCCACAATACCCGGAGCGGATAAGTCAACCAAATCCCAGTTATTGATGCGGGCAGTCTGCGTCAGATAAAAGTTGAATATTTCTTTTTTTGCCCTTTTCATCGCATTTTTTAAAGCGTTCTACCAACATCAGCAAGGCACACAGGCGGCATTCGTGCCATTCACTTTGCAACAATTCTACCATTACCTCGAACGGTGCATCTTTATGACGCTTCGCCACGATACGGGTGTTAGGAACCACGATACCCAGAAACTTATCACCTTCTCCGTATTGTCCCTTTCCGGTTTTGAAGAAATTAGGAAGATATTCCCGCTTTACAGGATCAATGTATTGCTCCAGTTCTTGCTGGATTTCCTTTGCTGTCTGCTTGCTTTCCATAATTTATAAAAAAGAATTGCATGAATTACGCAAAGATACTCTTTACTTTATAAAACATAAAGAAGATTTGCGTAATTCATGCAATTCATTTTTCGGAAAGCAGAGACTC